>Ga0183098_10113_pt1 | contig 300959 bp, 250 predicted proteins | sample BioMet9_FD_128884 | JGI IMG/M metagenome (GOLD analysis project Ga0183098, IMG submission 128884) | Microbial communities from bioreactor (seeded with sewage sludge) at Lawrence Berkeley National Lab, California, USA - Biofuel... | ecosystem: Engineered > Bioreactor > Anaerobic > Unclassified ...
TGCCCCAGCTTAAATTTGCCACATAAATGTTCATTCTTTTGAAAAATTAAATTGTTATTGTTGTTATGATTGAAAGGTGTACTGCGTTCATTCCACGTCGTGTACCGCGCTCAATTTCAACTGTTATCTTAAACAAAGGAATTGATAATGATGTCTATTTGGAATGAAATAACCCGCAGAAAAAAAGGCGGAATCAAACACACACAAAGAAAATTCAATATGAACTCAAATGTTTTCGCCACAAAAATACGCTTTATATTTGGAATTTGTATGTTTCTTCGATTATTTTTGTTTTTATTTAATTTTGTGAGTCTTATAAAGTAAAGAAATATGCATTTTCTCTATTGCTTTGAGTGGAATCAGAAGTGATTTTGACGGATACGGGGTTGGGCGAGGTGCTAAATAGAGAAGATATCCGCTTCAGCTAAATGGCAAAAGAACCGTTTTGTCAATAAAAGGAGTACGCTCTGATGAATAAACACAGATTCCGTTTAAAAGTTCTTCAAGCCATTCTTTATATATATTTAATATTTGTCATTACCTCCTTATGAATAGTTTTATTCATAAGATAACAAAATCTATCCGTTCGGGAACTATTTATTATTTTGTATCGGTAAATAAGTAAATACTGTAAGTAAATAAGTATTTACTGCCATTAATCACTTATTTTGTGTCAGGATATAATAAATATATCTTAATCTTTTTATTTTTTCATCATAATCTTTTCAGGTTTTCTTCAAGGTGCTTTTGATTTTGATAGAGCAAGATTAAAGCTGCATCCGATAAACGATGTTGTCTGGTTTGCCTATAATAAACATAAGGGTAATGTAAAATCTATCGGGCATAGATAAAATATATAGACGAAGATATGAATGTCGAAAATAAATTGTATATTTACAAATCGAATTTTAAAATATATGATCATGACAAAACAAAATCAAATTTATCGTTGCGCCGTTTGTGGAAACATCGTTGAGGTGTTACATCCCTCTGGCGGAACTCTGTCTTGTTGCGGACAACCGATGGAGCTGTTGACAGAAAATACAAAAGACGCTGCATTAGAAAAGCATCTGCCAGTGATTGAGAAAATTGACGGAGGTTACAAAGTTTCAGTCGGGAGTGTTGAGCATCCGATGCTTCCTGAACATTATATCGAATGGATTGAGTTGATTGCCGGCAACCAGATTATGCGTAAATATCTGCATCCGGGCGAAAAACCAGTGGCTGAGTTCATGACTGATGCTAAAGAAGTTGTAGCTCGCGAATATTGTAATTTGCACGGACACTGGATGTCTAAGTAAAGCGAATTATGCCTGTCCAGTAATAAGTGGATGGCAAAGAATATCAGTCCGGATTTCCCATGAAAGGGCAGTCCGGACTTTATTTTTGATAGATAAGCCTCCTGGGTTGAAAATAATTGGGCTATTAAATATTTTGTAGCTCTTCTAAATTATCGAATTTCAGATGCTTGTAGAGAATATTCGATTGAATGAGTTCTATCCCCTTTCTTTGCAATCTGTTGACAAACTGTATATGAACAAAGATAAATAATGACGAATAGATATGAATATAGAAAAAGTTAAAAATCAGTTTGACTTAATTGCCAAACAGTATGATTCACATAGGAGATGTTTTATTCCATGTTATGATGACTACTATGTCCGATCCGTTAGTATACTTAAAGAGTATAAAGCTAAGGCGAGACACATTGCAGACTTGGGTGCAGGAACCGGATTATTAACAAAAGAGATTTTTCTTTTGTATCCGGAAGCCAGATTCACTCTTATCGATTTATCCACAGATATGCTGGAAATAGCAAAGAAGAGATTTTCAGGGCTTAATAATTTCGAATATTTAGCAACCGATTATATAGAGAATACGCCTGCCGATTGTGATATAATATGTTCCGCGCTTTCCATACATCATCTTGAGAACGATGAGAAACAGCGCATTTACTCAAATATATATAAATGCGTGCCTGATGGCGGTTGTTTTATAACGCTTGATCAGTTTTGTGCCTCATCGCAAACGATTAATGATATGTATAACAGTTGGTGGATGAATTACATAGACAATAGTGGTATCACATCAGAACAGAAAAAGGCATGGTTGGAACGAAAAAAGATAGACAGAGAGATATCTGTTGAAGATACTGTCAGTCTGTTGCGAAAAGCCGGTTTTTCTTCTGTGGAATGTGTTTATTGCTTTATGAAGTTCGCTACATTGGTTGCCATAAAATAACGTGAATTCGATGAATTTGTAAAATAGAGTCAATGGATTATCAGTGACTTTTTATAAATTGATAGTAAGCTTCTTCAGAAAGGAACTTCATATCAGTAACTGTTTCAAAAGCGCATTCTTCTATCGCGTTTGTTTAACACAAGAAAGGTTTCAATCCTAATATTTATTACTATAATGAATGTAAAACTCAAAATCGACTGATAAAAAACATATTTTCAATGGCTTAGGAAGTATCTATTTTAATAAAAATATCTCAATATCGCAAAATATTCACTATATTTGTGGCAAACATTCAAACAATCTTATGAAACTAAATAAGATAAAACTGGTTTTAGACCAAAGAGGAAGCAGTCAGACATGGTTAGCCAAAAAGCTGGGAAAGAGTTTTAGCACGGTGAATGCTTATTGTTGCAATCGGTATCAACCGGACTTAACAACACTTCTTGCTATCGCGGAGATTCTTCAAGTTGATTTAAAAGATTTGATAACAGATGAGCATGAGCGAGTATGACCTTTGCAATAATGAATAAAAAGGACAAATAATGAGCAGCAGTTTTATAACGAACAAAGAAAAGTTCCTTTCGGATATTATAAAAGGTATTCTTCCTAAGACGGATGCTGTTGATATACTTGTGGGATATTTTTACTATTCCGGTTATATAGAATTATCTAATAACTTAAAAGATAAGAATATTCGTATCCTTGTGGGACTTGATGTCGATTTGCAAATAACCAAATATATCCATGAAGTGGAAAACTTCAGACAGACTTTGCCTTCACGGAGTAACATTAAAGAAGAGTACTACAAACAATTTGTAAAGATATTCAATGATACAGATTTTTTGGATACAGCCGAGAAACTGGAGCAATTCAAGATGTTCTACGGAAAAATTGTAGATGGATCATTGGAAATCAGAAAAACACTTGAGCCATGCCACTCCAAAATGTATCTGTTTGCTTATAACGACCAGATGAATGAGAATGGCGAATTACCGGGAGTAGTAATTACAGGTTCAAGTAATCTCTCTTATCAAGGCTTAACAGGTCGATTGGAACTGAATGCTCGTTTTAATGATAGAGCAGACTATGAGGAAGGTCAAGAAATATTTGAAGAACTTTGGCAAAATTCCATTGTAATTGTAAATAAAGACAATGTAGATGAATGGAATAATAAAGTAATGGCTCGCATTTGGTACGACCGGATTTATTCACCGTACTTAATGTATATCCGTGTGCTTCATGAATATTTTTCCATCCCGATTAATGAGAATCTGCTCACGCCTTATGATATTACTGATGGTAAATATTCTAATCTAAAATATCAGACAGATGCTGTCCAAATGGTATTAAATGCACTGGAGAATCATAATGGCGCTATTGTGGCGGATGTGGTAGGTCTTGGAAAAAGTATTATTGCTTCAACCGTCGCACGCAATCTAAAGTTACGCACCATAGTTATCTGTCCACCCCACTTGTATAAACAGTGGGAGGGTTATCGAGATGAATTTGGTTTCGTCGCTTCCGTGTTTAGCGCCGGCAAGATTGAGGGTGCTTTACTCCATTATGAGGAACTGGTAAAAGAGGATGAACAATTTTTGATTATCATTGATGAAGCCCATCGCTTCCGCAACGAATATACCCAAGATTACGCCTTGCTCCATAATCTTTGTTCAGGTAATAAAGTGTTATTGTTGACAGCAACACCATTTAACAATGAGCCTGCAGACATCTATTCATTAATAAAACTCTTCCAAATACCTTCACGCTCTACACTTAAAACGGTGGAAAATTTAGGTGCTGCGTTCAAAGACCTTATAGATAAATATCGTGATTTGCGTGAAGCTCAACGAAAAGGGGAAAGCTCGGAGGAAGAAGTGAAAGCGGAAGTAAACAATATTTCAAAGGATATTCGTTCTATTATCAGTCCATTGGTGGTGCGTCGTTCTCGCTTAGATTTGCAGGAGATTGATGAATATGCAACCGATTTAAAGCAACAGGGTATTCAGCTTGTTATCCCGAATGATCCTACAGAGCTTACTTACGACCTAAGTGAATTAAAAGACTTATATTTAATGACATTAGACCGTATTAATAAATCCGAAAATACTGATGCTGATATTTATAGATTCAAGGCTGCTCGTTATTCTCCTGTATTATATGTTCACGAGAAGATGAAAGAAAAATTGGCTAAGGAACTGGAAGAAAAAACCGGAGTCAATTTCAACTTGTTGATTGGACGACAAGCTAATGTGGCAAGTTTCATGCGTCACTTGTTAGTTGGTCGGTTTGAAAGTTCAGTCGCTGCCTTCCAATCCTCATTGGGCTACATGATTCAATCTTCGGAACATATTTTAAAATGGGTGGAGAAGCGCCATAAAATACCTGTATATAAGAAAGGCAATCTTCCTGATGTGAAAAATTTCTATGAATCCACTGGAGATGGAATGGAAGAAATCAAAGACACTTTTGATAAATATGAAGCTAAAGGATTCTTCGAGATTGATATGAAATACGTGAAGGATGACTTCATTGAAAATGTAAAATCAGATCTTCAACTTTTAAAGGACCTTCGTGGTCAGTGGTTTGGAACGGACAATTCCATTCATTTTGATCCGAAACTTGACTCATTCATTAAGATCATTCGGAAAATGATGAAGGATGATCCCGATCGAAAATTGATTGTTTTTTCTGAATATGCTGACACTGTCAATTACTTGGGTGATTCACTGCAGAAAGCAGGACTACCCGTTATGAAATATACATCGGCAGATGCCACACAAGCCAATAAGGATCGCATAAGAGCCAATTTTGATGCAGGTCTGAAACCGTCGTTGCAGCAGAATGAATATCACATATTAGTAGCAACTGATGCTATTTCTGAAGGTTACAACCTCCATCGTGCAGGAGCTATCTTTAATTATGATATTCCCTATAATCCGACTCGTGTCATTCAGCGTATCGGACGAATCAACCGTATTAACAAAAAGGTGTTCGACGAACTCTACATATATAATTATTTTCCAACGGACGTTGGTGAAGCTGAAACCCGTACCAAAGAAATATCTACACTGAAAATGGCTATGATTCATGCCATTATGGGAGAAGATACCAGAGCGTTAACCAAAGATGAAGAAGTTCAGGCATACTTCAAGGAACGTTACCGCAAAGAATTTGCACGTAGCGAGGAATCTTCATGGGATACGCCTTATCGGAAACTGTTGAATGAATTAAAAGGTACCGATGCATACTATGCAGCATTGCAGATGCCACATCGTGCCCGCACTGCTCGTAATATTGAAAAGCCCCGACAGGGTGTGCTTCTGTTTGGAAAGAAGGGAAATGATTTTGTCTTTAAAATAGGAAGCAAATCTATTGCTCCGGTTATGATTTCTTCCGAAGAAGCTTTATCTCTATTTGCTGCTGAACGGGAAGAAGAACCTATAGACTTAAGTAAAGACTTTGATAAAATTTACCAGAAAGTCAAATCAGCCTTATTCTGTAGTGATGTGAAAGACCGCAATAAGAAAGATATTCTGAATGCTGTGTCAAAAATAAAGCTACTTCAAAAGAATAAATTATTGTCAGCCGACTATCTTTTTGATTTAATGTCGGTTGTTGAAGCAGATGCTTTATCCGGTTTTGAAATACGCATCATCAATCAATTGGCACTGAAAGACGCGACCAAACTGCCACAGGAAATAACAGCCGAATATTTGACTCGCATCATCCTCACTCAAAATAGAGTGGATGATAGCGAAGAGACCTTAATTTTAAGTGAAGAACTACAAAAATAAAAAGTAATATGGAATTTAATAAAGCATATAACCGTCAGGAATTCGTTGGTTTCCTACAAAACAGTTTTTTACCGGAGGATTTTGTTCCTGCCACGGAAGGGGTGACTTTTACCACTCAAATGAAATATACAACAGAGGCAGTGAAACTGGGTTCTTCACAGACTCTCGACTTGGTGGTATATGAAATGAAGCATACATCAACTCATGATGCAAGAGTGGCCTTGTCGAAGGAGTCTTTTCGTCTGTTGGCTGATGAGATGGAAGACCGCGCTTTAGTCATCTTTGTACCTGAAGACAGTAATGAAAACTACCGCTTCTCTTTCATTGAGATCACCCTCGATGTGGCTGATGGAGGATCCCGTATATCGCGTAATTACAGCAATCCACGCCGGTATAGCTATTTTCTTGGTAAAGGTATTTCCTGCCACACTCCCAATAAGTATCTCAACGAAAAGGGGCGTGTGGTTAATGATGAAGACCTGCATAGTCGCTTCTCTGTGGAAGTGCTTACTAAAGAATTCTATAGTGAACTTAGTGATTGGTATGCCTGGGCTATTCAGATTATCCGATTTCCCAATGATATTAATGACAAAACAGATGATGATAAATTCAATAGCGAAGGTGCTATCCGCCTGATCACCCGTCTCATCTTTGTGTGGTTCTTAAAGCAACGCCATCTGATTCCCGATGAATTCTTTGACGAAAAATATATCGCCGATCACTTGATAGAAGAATTTGACCCTCATAAGACAGAAGGCATATTTAAAGAAAAATCACTTGAAGGAAAATACTACAAAGCCATTTTGCAGAACCTGTTTTTCGCTATGTTAAATAGTCCTATTACGGCAGAAGATAGTACGGAAATTTCCGAACGCCATTTCCGCAATGGTCGTAGTGACTATGACAACAACAAGCTGATGCGATATGAATCTTATTTCAGCAACCCGCAGTTGTTTGTTGAGATAGCCAATCGTACAGTACCATTTTTGAATGGTGGTTTATTCGATTGTTTGGATGAGAAAGACAAAGATATATACTACGATGGTTTCAGCGACCGTGAATTGGTAAAAGGCAAACTTATAGTCCCTGATTTCTTATTTTTTGGTGATGAGGCCGGTAAGAACATTGACCTTTCGAAATGGTATGGCGATAAGAAGAAAAAGAAAGTTTCTGCACGTGGTATTATTGACATTCTGAAACGATATAACTTTACTGTAGAAGAGAATACTCCTTTCGATAAAGAAGTCTCGCTTGACCCGGAACTATTAGGCAAAGTGTTTGAGAACCTTTTAGCTTCATTTAATCCGGAAACGCAAACCACGGCTCGCAAACAAACAGGCTCCTTCTATACTCCTCGTGAGATTGTGCAATATATGGTGGATGAAAGCCTTGTAGCTCATCTCAAACGTACTGTGGGTGAAGATTTGGAATCACAGTTTTGGCAACTGCTGCAATACTCTGATGAACAAGTGAATTTCACGAATGAACAACGGCTCAATATTATGCAGTCACTTTACAATTGTAAAATTCTCGATCCTGCTTGCGGTTCGGGTGCTTTTCCTATGGGCATTCTCCAGCAGATGGTGCATATTCTTGGGCGCATCGACCCGGATAATGAGCAATGGAAAGAAATGATGATGAATCAGGCGATAAGTGAAACGTCGGATGCTTACCGTAATGCGTCGAAAGAAGAACGTAGCGAACAGATTGCCGATATTGAACGTAGCTTCGACGAGGGAGTGAACCGTCCCGACTATGCCCGTAAACTCTATCTGATAGAGAATTGCATTTATGGCGTAGATATTCAGCCTATTGCTATTCAGATAAGTAAATTACGTTTCTTTATTTCATTAGTCGTTGACCAAAATACAAATTCGTTTCCAGCTGATAACTTCGGTGTCCGTCCATTACCAAATCTTGAAGCAAAGTTTGTAGCCGCCAATACTTTGATAGGACTAAATAAGAAAGATCCTAATTTGTTTGACTCTGATGCAATCAAAGCTAAAGAACAAGAACTTAAGATCGCAAAGCATAAAATCTTTGGAGCAAAAACTGTAAAGACCAAACGTAAATATCGTCAGATAGTAAATAACTTACGTTTGGAAATTGCAGAAATGCTTAAAGAGTGTGGAGCTGTAGGCAATGATGAAGCACAGCAACTTGCCTCTTGGGATATGTTTGACCAAAATGCTTCTTCACCATTCTTCGATCCGGAATGGATGTTTGGAGTGAAGGATGGTTTTGATATTGTAATTGCAAATCCTCCGTACGGTGCTTCATTTTCAAAAGTCCAAAAGATTTATTTTGCATGTGAGTATAAGCATCAAGATTATCAACCAGAAAGCTATATGCTATTTATAGAAAAAGGGATGAATTTATTGGCTGCAAATGCTATATTATCATATATTATTCCTAATACGTGGCTTTTAAACCTCTCTACTGTAAAAATTAGAAAACAATTATTTTTTAATACTACATTTAATAGTATAGTCCACTTTAAAAATTATGTATTCAGTGCTATAGTAGATACTGAAATAATTAGTTTGTCTTTATGTAAACCTAAAAAAGAAAGCCTTATAAATTTATTTGTTAAAGAAAAGTCAAATTCACTTGAATTGTTCCAAAAAATATTGCAATCTCAAATAAACGTAATGGAAGGATGCCCAATATCTCTGTTTATTGAAGAGAAACACTCTACTATATTACAAAAGTTGAGAAACACTTCTAAATTATCGAATTATTGTGTTATTACGCAAGGCGCCAAACCTTTTCAAACAGGAAAAGGTAAACCAAAACAAACAAAAGAAATAGTAAAATCAAAACCATTTGTTTCGGAAGTGTATATTGATGGCTTTAGACCTTTACTAAGAGGTTCTTTAATTGGGCGTTACGAAACAAGATGGAATAACAACTATTGGATAAAATATGGTGATTGGCTAGCCGAGCCTCGCCAATCAGCAAATTATGATGCTGACATTAAAATTGTTATTCGACAAACAGGCGATTCTATTGTGGCTACTATCGATACAAATCAATTTATAGTTAGAGATAATTTATATACATGTCTACCTAATATACAATCTGTAGATTTATATACAATCTTAGGATTATTAAACTCAAAACTTATAAATTGGTATTATCAAATCGTGATAAATCCTGAACAAGGAGAGGCCTTGGCTCAAGTAAAGAAGGGGCATATAGTGGCTTTGCCTATATCTGTCACAAATTATAAGCCTTTAGCTGATCTTGTTAGAATAGTTCTATCAAAAAAGAAACAATTGGAAGAATCCATTCTAATAGAAAATCAGATTGATTGCATGGTTTATAAGCTCTATGATCTCACTTATGATGAAATAAAGATTGTAGATCCAAACACCCCAATAACGAAAGAAGAATATGAAAAATAATCTAATTTCAATCATAGCAATAGTAATATCTGTAATTGCTATTGGATTTTCATTATTACGTATTGTCCCGTTTGAAATAACGAGTGATACATATATTGGAACGACTGCTACTTTTATTGGTATTTCTGTAACTATGTTGATAGGATATCAAATTGTAAATACGTTTGAAATTAAAAAAGAAGTAACAGAACAACGTAAATTGGCTAACGACTTAAAACAAATGAATGAGGATTTGAATAAAATAATAGAAAAGCAAAAAAATGAAATGCAGGAGGGGTTTGATATTTTCTCCACTTTAGTTAATTATCAAGAGAATGGTTGGAATCAAGTATACAAGCATTTAGTTCACTGCATAGAGCATTAGTCAATTCTTTAGAAACAGACAGAACTGAATATGAATGGATCTTTAATTTGCTTAGAAAATATATAGTACATATAAATTGGCAGAACTTTGTAAGTGGATTTACCACCTCGTCAGAAGGTAGGCATATATGCAATACTACTGATAGCGAAGACAAAGGAAAAGATCTTAAAGATATCATTAAAGAATACACTGATGTAGTTGATAAGGATGAACAGCAAATAAGAGAAAATGGTAACTTTTGTCGTATCCAGATTGAATATGATAGAGTTATGAGGTTGTTTCGAAAAAGAATAGAGGAAATAATTAAAGACCCTAATAAAGATATAACTCCAGAAGAAGAATTTGCTATAACAAATCCACAGTAAAAATCAAATATTATTATGCCGATAACATTATACCAAGGAGAAGAACGAGAGTATATACTCAAAACTTTGTCTTCAGAAATAGATTTTCTTTACTCTAAAATAGAGGAGATGTATCAGACCGATAAGGTGTTTAATGATGGAGTAAAGCTCTTGGAAAAGTTTAATCAACCATTTACAGATGACTCCCAACTTTATAGACGAACTTTTGCCTTTATTGCAGTGCTTGCTATGGAGAATAATATTGTCCTAAAAGACCTTCTTCTTTCAAAATTAGAAAAGGAAGATTTACCTCTGATTAAAAATGGTATAATTACCATGCAGGAAGGATGCAAAAAACTAATTGGATTTTACAATAATAAAGGCGGAGATCAAATGATAAAGAATTCATTACTATATAACGTGTATATTAAATTCGAAATTAATTCTCCTGAAATATATAATGCATTTGTTAAACACGTAGGAATATTTCGAGATAAGTTGCAAAAAGACAATACTAAAAGATTACGAGATACGTTAGTTCATTTTCAAGAGGGCGACGGAGTGTTTAATCCTTTTACTTTTATTGAGGATATATTTAAGATAGAGGTTAATGATGTGTTCTCAATTCTATTTGACTATTGCATATTCCTAAGATATACAGCACAATCATTAGGAATACTAATGAAGTTAGATCGAATATAACTTTTTAATAGTAACATTATGGGGGAATATAAAATGATAGTAGCGGCAATCCTAGGTTCAACAATAACATTATTAATAACAGCAGTTATTGATTATTTTAAGGAAATGTATCGTTCTAAATTGGAAAGGGATAAACTTGTTTTCCAACGCAAAACGGATGCTGCAGAAAAAGCGATGAGTTGGTATCAAGAAAGTGTAGATTGTCTCATGATGATGCAGACTGCTTGTAGCGATATGGGGGCAACATTTAATCCAATAACATGGACAAAGCTGATGCAATCTGCAGATCAGGCAAAGCAACTATATAAAGAAACAAGCTTACGCTTAAATCCTTTATATCTTTATTTTGATTTTCGAAAGATAGAAGAAAAATATCAAATTTTTGCTTCTGCGCAATTTATCAATTATACGATGGTATAGATTGGAGAATATGATGAACAAGCCCAACAATTAAGATTAAATGGGAAAGACGATGATTCTAACGATATTATAGAGCTTAAAGATAAAAGCATTCATCTTTTTCATGAGCTATCCAAAGCTTTAAAAGATCAAATTAAATCTATCGCGGCTATACAAGAAGAGCTAAGAAAGCAATATAACAAATATTCCAATTAATTATGTCAAGATTAGATGACCTATATAAAGTCATAGAGACCCTTTGCAAGGGGAAACTTTTATGTAATAAAAATCGAATAATAATCAACAGATAAAATAACGATTATGAGTAAGCAATACAACATTCCAACACTCCCTCTTCCTTATGATTTGGAAACGAAGGAGGTATTAAAACAACTAACCCGTTCACACCGAAAGTTGGCTGAATTGAAAGGTGTTGCCCTAACAATACCAAATGAGCGCATACTTATCAGTACGCTTACCTTACAAGAGGCTAAGGACAGTTCTGAAGTGGAAAATATTGTCACCACCCAGGATGATCTTTATAAAGCTGATTTAAATGTCAAGCAAAACATTATTAATGCATCCACAAAAGAAGTGCTTGCATATCGTGAGGCTATTGAAAAAGGATTTCAACAGGTTAGAGAAAAAAGACTGCTCACAAATAATATCATCAAACAGATTCAAGCTGAACTGGAACATAATAGGGCTGGATTCAGAACCGCACCGGGCACCAAACTTGAACGCAGTGATGGAAAAGTAGTATACACTCCTCCTCAAGATGGTGCACAGATTCTTGAGTATATGCAAAATCTTGAAGCATTCATCAATGATGAAGCAATGTCTGAATTGGATCCTCTGATAAAGATGGCAATCATTCATCATCAGTTTGAAAGCATACATCCATTCTATGATGGAAATGGACGAACCGGACGAATTGTTAACGTTCTATATTTGGTAACAACAGGTTTATTGGATTTGCCCATATTATATCTTAGTTGATATATTACTCACAATAAAGGTAAGTATTATAAACTTATTCAAGCCATTCGTGATAAAGGCACAGATAATGCTAAAGAATGGATTGAATGGACTCTGTTTATTTTAAAAGGTATAGAAGAAACAGCTACTGAAACTATCAGCATAGTAAAAGGTATATCTGATTTGATGAATCACTATAAGAATATACTACGCCCGCTATTCGATAAACAATATAAACATGAGCTATTGAATAATCTGTTCTTTCACCCATATACAAAGATAGAATTCATGGTACGAGATATGATGGTAGAACGCAGAGCTTCCAGGTACCTAAATATGATTGTAGATGCCGGTTTGCTACATAAAGAAAAAATAGGTAAAGTGAATTACTATATAAACACAGGACTGATAAATCTATTTTTGAATCATACTGAATTACCAAAAGATAATGTTCCTATGATAGAATCGGTAAGTGATACAATTCATACATAAAACCGGGTATTCGTGTACCTGATGCATTTCTCATGTACATAAAACCGTCATTTCATGTACATGACACATCATACGTGTACATAAAACGGCCATTTCATGTACATATCAATATTAAAACATTAAGTTATGTCTAGATTAGACAACCTATATAAAGCTATGGAAACCCTTCGCAAAAAAAGGACTTCCTATAAACGAAGACCTTGAAAGGAAGGCAAATGAGATAGAAGAAGAGATTATCAAGAAAGAAATTCTTCCGATATTGACAAAAAACATAGAACCAGCTTTGCAACCAGTACAGCGTGAGTTGGTTTTAGTAGTTGACTATATTCCCGGACAGCCCATCAGTGTCCACTTAAGTCGTAAGCCTAACTTCACCGCTGATATGCCGGATGCAAAAGAATTAGTTGTTGATCCGGAAGCCGAACATGGTAAGCACGAAAATCATCACGATGACAAGATCAAGCGTGAACCGGTAGAGAAGGTTCCAGATGTACTTCATTCTAGTATCAGAGTAACGCTAAACCAATAAATCGTAAATTTGCAATATGGACGAAAACAAAAGCATCATAGTACTGCATGAACAGCAGTTCGCAAAAGTGATAAACATCATTCAACTGCACCAAAGCAAAGCTTCACGTTTGTGGAGGGTAAAGCGTTAGTTGACTCAATCTTAACAACTGAGACTAAGAACTATATCAAAATGATTAGAAACAAACTTCAGTATACTGAAAGTAGTGATGACTTTGATTTTGCAATTTCCATGATCCCATGTCGGATCATCATATTTTTCAATCGCGGTAGCTCCCATTTTGATGTTGGGGTCATACGCGAACTTAAAGAGAAGTGCTTTATATCTCAGAGGACACTCTCCAAAGACGTATCTGAGGAAAAACTTGTTTCAATAGGGGTATAAAGTCACGATAAACAGGGATGTGCCGGTATTTGTCAATCTGACGGACAGCCTACTTTCAGGTCTTATTAAGGAACGGATGAATGTTTGTCTGCCATTGGATTTATTGAACGTCAATTCAGCATTTGGGATGAGAGACGTGATCCGATTAGCCTTTGTCGCAAATTTCATGACGGTATTGACTTTCAATGCGGATATCAGTGGGTTTATTCCATGCTACCGGGAATTGTAAGGGAGGCACATCATCGAAAAAGAGATATGGCAATTACGTTCTTCTTGACTATGGAACCTGCAATGTCTGTACGGACATCTTTCCCATATAATTGTAAAACAGAATGAGATCGTTGAAGCAGGAACTATTATTGGAATCTCAGGAAGTTAAGGAAAATCAACGGGTCCACATCTACATCTCAGAATTGAAAGAAACGGAAAGAGCGCCGATCCTGAGCCCTTCATTGCCTACTTGAATCACTACATTACTATACTGCAAGACGGAATTCGCTATTTGCAAGATGGTACCCTGCCAGATCCCGGATTAAATATGGACGGTCTTTATGCAACATTACAGAAATATGGCATTCGCTATCCGAAAATAGTTCTGGCTCAGGCCATACTGGAGACCGGTTATTTTACATCCAGAGTATGTCTGGATAAGAACAATCTCTTTGGGTTGCGCAGTCCTTGTCTTCGAAACGTTAAATATCTACGGATTTATTCTAAAATGTTTGTTGTAGTGAACATTTTTATTTATATTTGTGCCGTACAATAAACATTTGGTATGAGTAGAAAGACATTTGGTAAGGTTATGCCAAAACCTGTGACTCAGAATTTAGAGTTAATGGGCGAGCAGATCATGCTGGCACGTAAACGGAGGCATTTCACCATGCAAGATATTGCAGACAGAGCAACCGTGACCCGTCTTACGGTGTCGAAGGTGGAGCATGGCGACCCCTCCGTGGCAATAGGAATTTATGCCCGTGTGCTTTATGCTCTTAATCTTGAAAATGATATCAAACTGATTGCCGGTGACGATGCTCTTGGTCGTGACCTTCAGGATGCAGAGCTTAAAAAATAGAAGAGAATGGAGAAGATATACGTATATGCAGACTTTGATTTTCTGGAACAGACAGAGGAGATAGGCGTACTCTTTTATGAACGCGTAAGGGGCAACGATCACTTTGCCTTTGAATTCTCACGCGAGTGGTTGTCCCGTCACGGAGGCCTGATTCTCAGTGGCGATGTGATGAATGTCAGAGGTATGCAACATCCGAGGCAGGGTAATTCCGTATTTGGTTTCGTTAAAGATTCTTTCCCTGACAGATGGGGCCGGGCTCTTCTGGACAGAAGGGAACGACTGGCAGCGCAGGAAGAGCATAGACCCGTGAGGACGCTAAGCAATTATGACTATTTGGTGGGTATAGAAGATCTGACGAGGATGGGTGGCATTCGGTATCGTACGGAGAACAATGGCGCATTCATCAACTCAAACTCTCGATACCGTGTACCGCCACTTGAGAGTCTTAAAGCATTGTGTGATGCCTGTCAAGAGATAGAATCGGCTGAAGAACGAAATGAACTTCCCCAGCAGCGTTGGCTTGACCAACTTGTCGACCCGGGTTCTTCACTCGGTGGTGCCCGGCCAAAGGCCAATGTAGTGGACACAGATGGACGGCTTTATGTTGCCAAATTCCCATCGAAAAAAGATCTTGAAGATGGCGAATTGATAGAGCATTTCTCTCATATTCTGGCACGTAAAGCGGGTATCGATGTGGCTAACACTCGTATCATCCCCATTTCAAAGGATAGGCACCTGCTCCTGTCTGAACGATTCGACAGAGCACCGAGTAGCAAGCGCAGGCATTTTGCATCAGCCATGTCACTTCTTGGTCTAGATGATGGAAGTGGCGCCGGCACGGGTAATGGCTATCTTGACATTGTAGATTTTATCGTACGAAATTGCACGGATGTTCAACAAAACCTACATGAGCTCTATCGTCGCGTGGCCTTCAATGTTCTCTTTGGAAACACTGACGACCATTTCCGCAATCATGGCTTCATACTCACCCCGAAAGGTTGGACGCTCTCGCCTGCCTACGATATCAATCCATCCACAAAGACTCATCAGTGTCTGCTGATCAATGAAAATACCGAGCTATCAGACATCAATGCTCTGCGAGATTCGTGCGAGAGCTATATGCTTGGTCGAGGAGACGCTTCTGATATTATTAATGAAGTAATCAATGTCATTAGTGATTGGCAAAGAGTCGCCACAGACAATCAGATACCCGTTAGAGTGCTGGAACAATATGATGACAGATGGACTCATCACACATCATAGACTAACTTTTGCACCGTCAAACAATAACGCCAGGAATTGTATAGTTTTCCAATTGCAGTATATAATCTGTTTCTGAACGTTTATACAACTAATAATAATGTCCAAGTCACTATTAAATGAGATGGATAGAAAGCATAGAAAAGGAATTTTGAATAGGGATCTTTGATAAAGCCTCGCTCTCCATTGTACAAACTTATCAAACCGAAAGATGCCAAAATACCCAAAGTATGGAAGTCATAAAACAAAGGCAAGGCAAAAAGCAATTGAAGTAGCGGTTTATCTTTGAATAGATAGAAAATCAACACCATTGCAATGACCTTCAGACTGCTGTCGCATAAACACTGACCTCTCATTCCTTATTTTCAATTTCTTTTCCTGATAGTATAGTTCGAAGTTTTTAATGGTCAGAGGGCCACCAAATAAAGACATCGCTGCGATAATGTCCTTACATCGCTTGATTTTGTCCTTTGTTTCTTGTGAAGAAGTAAAAGACTTTAGTTCTTTGGACTTGCATTTCCCAAATCCAAAGTACTTTCGTTCTTTCCGGCTTAAGTAAATTTTAATTTCAACGTAGCTGAAACCATACTTTTCGACATTTTTTCTTTTGTCAAATACGACAGATACTTTCTGCTTTGTCATATTAAAGCGTTTTATTACGGCTTTCGAGATTTCAGAGAAAAGAAGAAAAGGAGAACCTTACATTATTGTAGTACGCTTTTGTAGCGCAAATCGTTCCCGAGAGATCTTTTTTGTTCTCGTTAGTTCCCGTTAGCCGTGTGGCTAAACAAAGGTATGAATCTCTCTAAACTAATGAAATGTAATAAGTTTATCCAACGGAAAAAGGGACTCCATTATGGAATCCCTTTAAATTTTTCTTGGTGATCTGCTTGGGGTTCGAACCCAAGACCCCATCCTTAAAAGGGATGTGCTCTACCAACTGAGCTAGCAAATCGACCTATGTGTTACTCTGTAACGCGGTGCAAAGGTAATGAATTTTTTAGATTTGCAACCCTATAGTCTGTTTTTTATTCTTTCTCATCTATTTTTTCCCCTTTTGAAACAGGTTCATTCGTTTCTTCCTCTTCTTTTTCCATTAAGATAAAACGCTTATAGTAAGAGAGGCAGAGTGTAGTCATCGGCAATGCAATGATCAATCCGACGAATCCCAGAAGTGTCCCCCAGATAGATAAAGAAAGAAGAATGATAGCTGGATTAAGCCCCATGGCTTTGCCCATGATTTTTGGAGTAAGGATTAGATCTTGAATACATTGTACAATGCATAGAACCAATACACTGAGCCCGAATATTATCCAGAAGTTTTCTCCTGTCTCTGTCGATTTGATAAGACTAAGCAGAATCATCGGGATTAAGCCTATTGTTTGCATATAAGGAATCAGATTCAGTACACCGATAAACAGACCTAACACGATCCCTAATGGAAAATCAATGATTTTAAATCCGATAGCCAATAGTATTCCTACACAGAGTGCAATCAACGATTGTCCCCGGAAGTAGCGGTTCATGCTGAATTCAACATCTTCAGACAAACCTTTGACAAAGTGGCGATACTTTTTGGGAATCAGGTCGATCCATCCATTGGCAATCTTTTCATAATCCAGAAGAATAAAGATAAAATAGAGCATGATTACAAACACGATAGTGATACTGAAGATGATGGAGAATGTATTTGTCAGCAACGACCACACTTGTGGAAAAACTTCTTTGACGAGGTCGTTGAGATTTTCTTTGCTTAGCATATGCATCAGTCTGTCGGGATCTAAATTATGCTCTATATAAACGGCCCAAGAGTTAGGAATAAAAGGAATATGGTTGTATCCGTTATATTTTTGGAGCATATCTATCATGCTGTTTGCTTCGTCTGTTATGGATGGAATAACTAGTGCTGTCAGTCCTGCAATTATAATAATAGTCGAAATGATAACCGCCAGGATAGAAATGATACGAAATTTAAAATGGAGTTTGTATTGGAAAAATAAGACGAATGGCTGCATCATATAAGCAAGTAACCACGCGATTAAGAAAGGCAATAAAGCATTGCGCAAGACGGCTATCAGATAAATTATACCTGCTGCGATGATGAAGCCGAAGAATATTCGCATCACCCTGTCGAATGTAAATGGTTTATCAAATAATGGATTCATAATATAAATTTCTATCTTTGCTTATTCGAAACAAAGATAATGCAAGTTGCAGCAGAATAGAAGAAATTTTTGTTTTTTATGTTATGGTGCACTCTATCTTTGTTGTCAATGATTCATTGACTGTTAGTAAAGTATATTATAATGTTAAGAAGCAAATTATTATCAGTCTGTTTATTGTTTGTTGCAGGGTTCTTTGTTTCGGCACAGACTCCACGGCCGATCATGAAGCTGATTAATGAACCTTTTATGAAAGGAGCCTCTTTATCTTTAAGGATTGAAGAGGTTAAAAGTGGAAAAGTTGTCTATAGTTACAATCCTTATTTGCAGCTTGTCCCGGCTTCTGTCATGAAAGTCGTCACTACTGCAACGGCTCTTGAACTGTTAGGAAGCGATTATCATTATCAGACTTCGTTGGAGTATGATGGAGTAATCAAAGATGGCATACTGATTGGTAACCTGTATATCAAGGGAGGCGGCGATCCTTCGTTGGGATCGTCTTTCATTAAGGGAACAAATAATTTTATCACCGAATGGATAGAGGCTATTAAAAACACAGGGATCAAGAAGATTGAAGGGGCGATAATTTCCGACGAACGCGTGTTTGATAATGAAGGTGTTTCAGTAAAATGGCTACGTGAAGATTTGGGAAACTATTATGCTGCGGGAAGTTATGGCGTTTCAGTGTTCGATAATCGCTATACACTCACTCTTCGGAGCGGTTCGGTCGGTTCGCAACCCGAGATTCAGAGATGTTCGCCTGATATGCCGAGTATACGTTTTCATAACGACTTGCATGTTATTGATCAGTTCACCGACAGTGCATATATTATTGGTTCACCTTTCGACTACGAACGCTCATTGATTGGTGCAGTTCCTGCCTGTAACAGCTCGTATCTTTTGAAAGGCGATATTCCGGATCCACCGTTCTATCTTGCTTTTTATTTGGATAAGCGATTAAAAAAAGAAGGTATAAAAATTCAGTTGCCACCATCGTCTTTTCGTCTGGAGAAAGCTTCCGGACGCTGGAAAGAAAGTGAACGCCATATACTGATAACAACCGATTCGCCCTCGCTTGGAACTATAGTATCTGTGGCCAATCATGTCAGTCACAATTTGTATGCGGATGCTATGCTTAAGACTCTTGGTTTGCAATATAAATCCAGTGATTATGCACTCAATTCATTTGAACGAGGTATTCGTGAAGTAAAAAATTGCTGGCAATCTCGTGGTATTTCTGCTGCTTCATTGTGGATGTATGACGGGTGCGGGTTAGCGCCTACAGATAAAGTGTCGACAAAATTTATGACTTCGCTTTTGGTTTATATGGCAAAAACTTCCACTGAGTCAAAATCCTTTATCGCATCTCTCCCTTTGGCTGGTGAAGAAGGTTCTGTGCGAAGCTTTCTTGGAGGAACAAATCTGCAGGGGAAAGCTCGTTTTAAAAGCGGAAGTATGAGTAGAGTACGCAATTTCGCCGGATATATTATGAAGAACGGAAAAACTTATGCTGTATCCGTTTTTGTTAATAATTATTCTTGTACGACAAAACAGATGACCAATGCTATTGGTGACTTGTTGGTACAATTGTTTCCCAATTAAGGGAGTAGTGAATGTAGCTGTAGAAACTCCATGAATTTCTGTTTGTAGTTGTCTGAAATAGGAATGTATTCCTTCCCGTAAACGATGCGATTGCGTTCGATCACCTTGATTTTTTCAGGTTGGACGATGAATGAACGATGAACACGGATGAATCGATTCGCAGGAAGCATTTCTTCCATTGCTTTCATACTCATGAGCGAAAGGACCGGACGTGGTTCGTCTTCGACATATATCTTGACATAATCTTTCAGCCCTTCAATATATAAAATTTTACGAAGTTCAATTTGTATAAGTTTATATTCTGTTTTTACAAAAATCGATTCAATGGAAGGGGTAGATCGTATCTCTTGTGGCACCGATTTCTGTGTGGTTTCAATTTGTACATTTTCATTTGAATGGATTAGTTCGAACCATTGTAACGCTTTGTTTGCTGATTTGAGGAAGTCTGGATAATCAATAGGTTTGAGCAAATAATCCAATGCATTCACTTTATAGCTGTCTAAAGCGTACTGATCAAAAGCCGTCGTGAAGATGATGCGCACGTCGGTCCCTAACATATGTGAAAGTTCCATTCCGCTCAGTTCGGGCATCTGAATATCAAGAAATAGAAGTTCTACCGGTTCGCGCGTAAGATATTCCAGTGCCGTTATCGCACTGTTGTAAGTACCTTTTAATTCTAAAAAGGGTGTTTTATTTACATAGCTTTCCAGCAGACTGACTGCCAGTGGCTCATCATCAACAATAGCACATTTCAGTTTCATGATATGAAGGATTAATTGTCGGTATGCAAATGTAATAAAAGTAAGTTCATTAAGTCAGTATTTCCAACAAACAGTTGTAGGTTTCACCATTTTGTCCATATGCGAAAATATGGCGTGAGGGATAAAGTAACTCTAATCGGCGATGTAAATTCTGTAATCCTATTCCTGATCCACTTTTGTCCTGACTGTTGTCTTTCGGAAAATAGCTGTTGCTGATATCACATACTATTCGCCCATTATCCTGATGAATATGTATATGTATAAATGACGGTTTATTGTTGCTTACGCCATGTTTGAATGCATTTTCAATAAGTGAAATGAATAGTAGCGGCGCAATTGAACTCCCCGGATTTGCTTCAGCAATATTTATTTCGAGTTCGACATGCTGAGGTAGCCGGATACGCATCAATTCAACATAGTTGCGGATAAAATCGAGTTCTTTCTCAAGGGGTACTTCTTGTTGATTGCTGTCATAGAGCACGTAACGAAGAAGGCGACTTAGGTCGTGCACTGCTTTTTGTGCTTTTTCGGGACTAAATGCAATTAGACTGTATATATTGTTCAGTGTATTGAACAGGAAGTGTGGGTTAAGCTGACTTTTTAGGTTTTGGAGTTCAGCTTCTGCTTTGCTCTTTTCCAGTTCGCGTTTTGACGATTCTACCTGATACCACTTGGCTGTCATGCGAATGGCTACACTTAATCCTGCAACCAGCATATATAATAATGCATTGACCAGAAAAAATCCCAGTGTTTCATTCCAGTCTCTGTGGTGCAGATGAAGACCTGCAGGTGGAGGCAATAGCTGCATGCAAATGTGCACGACTCCCATGATAATAGCAATGAATACTATATTGCAAAGAATAAATTGTCGTGTGTGCTTGCTGAACAGAAAATAATCAACGAGTAGGAAATAATTGATATAGAAGACCAGCATAAAGGAGACGGGAGCAATCTCACGATGGATGTATTCTGTTGTTGTTATATCCTGTTGTTCACGTCCGGTAAAAAAGAACGGGATACCGAATACGATTACCCAGGCAACGATATGGATGATGTACTCCATCCTTTTATAAGAAGAACCAGAGAGATGTATAGATGTATTTTCTGTCATATAATTCTGTTTTTAATGCAAATTGTTTATTATAGAAAGCCGATTGTTTATCAATTTGATAAACAATCGGTCGTTAAAGTTAGTGGAGAAACATTTGATCATGAAACATCTTATATTCTTTTAAATATTATTCATAACGAATAGCTTCAATAGGATCCAACTCTGAGGCTTTCTTTGCAGGATACCACCCGAAGAAGATACCTGTAAATGTACATACGGCAAATGATAGAAGGACGCTCCATGGCTGGATATAGATCGGATAGTGTGCGACCATTTTAACGACTACGGACGCTCCGACTCCCAATATTACACCTATTAAACCGCCAGTCACACTGATCAATATTGATTCAATCAGAAACTGTGCCAAAATATCTCTGCCTTTAGCGCCGATGCTCATACGAAGGCCTATCTCGCGTGTGCGTTCTGTAACAGAGACATACATGATATTCATAATGCCGATGCCACCAACGAGCAATGAAATGCCTGCAACAGCAGCCAACAAAATGGTCATCATATCTGACGTACTGGTCAGCATCGTGCTCAATTCCTGTTGACTGCGGATATTAAAATCGTCGTCCTGGGATTCTTTTAGTTTATGATTCGTACGCAAGATCTCGGTAATTTCCTTGATAGCCTGATCGGTATATTTTTCATCCAAAGCCGAGCAAGTAATACCTTGTAGATGGGTAATAGCCAAAATTTTCTTTTGAACAGTTGTGTATGGAGCCAGGATCAGATCGTCCTGATCCATTCCCATACTATTATAACCTTTACTGACCAAGACACCGACGATACGGAACGGCAGTTTTTTGAAACGAATCACTTTGCCGACAGGATTTTCACCATTGGGAAAAAGATTGTCAACGACAGTTTTGCCAATTACGCATACTTTTGCTGCTGCCTGAATATCTTGCTCAGAGAACATATCACCGTCTTGAACTTTGTAACGGCGTATTTTCATGTAATCTGCACTGACACCATAGAGCGTTGTCGGCGTGTTATTTCCACCGTAAATGGCTTGTCCGCTGCTGTTGACGGAAGGAGAGGTTGCTGAAACATAACGCGTATTATTGACGATATCTTCATAATCTTTCAACTTCAATGTTTCCATAGCTGAAGCGTCTTGTCTGATGCCACCACGAATATCGGCACCCGGTTGGATCATAATCATATTTGACCCCATTTCGCTTATCTGCGACTGGATGCTCTTTTTTGAACCTTGTCCGATAGCGAGCATCGTAATGACAGAAGCTACACCGATGATAATACCCAGCATCGTGAGCAAGCTACGCATTTTGTTATTGGCTAATGCTCGGAGAGCTATTTTTGTTAGGTTTGTACCGTTCATAATTTATGCGCTTAATTATCGTTTTTAGGCAGCTTTGCTAATGTTTCTGCTGCATCCAATATTTTCTCGTTTTTCATATCGCCAATGACATGTCCATCGCGTAATGTAATGTTGCGACTGCTGTAGTGAGAGATCTCAGGATTGTGGGTGACGAAGATGATGGTTTTTCCTTCAGAGTGAAGTTTCTGAAATAGGACAAGAATCTCAAATGAGGTTCGTGTGTCTAAATTTCCAGTTGCTTCATCGGCAAGAATGACGGCCGGATCGTTCACCAAAGCGCGGGCGATCGCCACACGTTGCATTTGTCCTCCGGACATTTGGTTACTCTTATGCATTAGCCGGTCACCCAGTCCTACAGCAACCAGTGATTCAACTGCTTTGTCGTAGCGGGCTTTTGTACTGAATGTCGGATTGTACATTAATGGAAGCTCTACATTCTCAACGGCTGTTGTTTTGGGGAGCAGGTTATAGCTTTGAAATACGAATCCAATTTTCCTGTTACGAAGTGTTGCACGAGAGTTTTTACCCATTGTGCGAACGGATACACCATCGAGATAATATTCACCACTCGTAGGTGTATCCAGGCAGCCTAAAGTATTCAGCAATGTGCTTTTGCCTGAGCCTGACGATCCCATGATCGTCACAAACTCCCCTTCATAGATGGCGAAGGTAACACCCCGAAGGGCACGTACAACCTCATCACCAACAATAAAGTTACGCTTGATATTATCTAATTTAATAATCTCTTTCATGATTATTTTACATTCTTATTACTTTTCTTGTTGTTCCCCGGAGGAGTTGGCATAAACGGACTCTTTTCGGTTGTTGCCTGTTCGGTCTGATCTTGTTCGGCTGTCAGTTCCGTGATCACTTCTTCACCTTCTTTCAATCCTTCAGTCACTTCGGTCAGATTACTGCTTGCCGTGCCTATAGAAATGATTCTTGGTGTTATACTCTTATTTGATTTAACCCAAACAAGACGTTTTCCGGTTGGTACTTCAGATTGCGCTTTTCCAATTGTATAACCCAGTGGAGACAGAAGGCTTTCGTCAGCTACGAAGCGGAAAGCTTTTGTTGGGATTGCCAAAGCGTTGGGTCGTTCTAGCGTATAGATAGTTATATTTGCTGTCAGACGAGGCTTGAGTTTTAAATCTGGATTCTCGGCTGAAACGACTACTTCATAAGTGACAACGGTCGAAGTAGAGGATGAGCTCGAACTGCTTGAACTACTTGAGCTGCTTGACGAACTGCTTGATGTGCTGCCTAAACGTATTTGTTCGACTTTACCTTCAAATGTATCATTGGGATAAGCATCAACTGTAAATGTTACGCGCTGACCAATGGCAACAGAGCCTATATCGGCTTCATCAACATCGGCTACAACCTGCATCTTTGTTAAGTCGGCCGCAATCGTGAACAATGTAGGCGTTGAGAAGCCTGCTGCAACCGTTTGTCCGGCTTCAACGGCACGGTCGATAACGACACCGTCGATAGGGCTTTTGATAGTTGCATATTCCAGGTTCCGTTTTACTTTCACCATGGCAGCCTGACTTTGACTGTAGGTCGCTTTAGCTTTATCATAATCGTAAGTAGCAGTCTCATAATCGGAATCGCTAATGAGTTTCTTTTGATAAAGAACTTTGCTACGTGCGTAATTCTTAGACTGGTATTCGAACTCGCTCTTGCTGCTGGCTAATTGTGCTTGCGCCGAAGTCAGCTCGGCTTTCAGATTTATTTTATCCATTTCAGCAATAACCTGTCCTGCTTTTACCTGATCGTTGTAATCGACATACAGTTTGTCAATGATACCTGAGACCTGCGTACCGACTTCTACTTCTGTTACCGGTTTAATATTTCCAGTAGCGGTCACAGTGTTCGATAACGTGGTACGTGTTACTTTTGCCGTGCTAAGGTAAAGTTTTGTCTTTTGCGATTTACCGGTAAAGAGGAAAAAGCCTCCTGCTATCACCAAAACGGCTATTATTGCGATGATTAGCGTTTTCTTGTTCTTCTTGTTCATATGTGTAATGTATTATTATTATTTCCTTTATTGAATTTTTTGTTTTTTTAATTCCTCTGCTGGAAAGAAAACCGACAGAGGTTCAAACAAAAAGAGAGTGAATATAATTCATTAGTAGTTCACTTCAATCGCTTTCTTTTGATAGATATTGAGAAGTTGAATGCTCATGATAGACATATACTTTGCTTGCAACACTTCTTGTTGTGCCGTCAGATAGTTATTTTTCTGTGTCAATAATTCTACTGTATTCTTCATGCCCAGGAAGAACTGTTCCTGCGTCAAGTCGTAACTTTGTTTTACATAAGCCAGATTTTCTTTTGCAGAAGTATATTGTGTTTGTGAAGATGTAGCATCCAGATAAACGCCTTCAACGGCCTTCAATAATGTCTTTTCTGCATCTTGCTGTTCCAATTGACTGGTAGTAACTGCATATTTGGCTTTGTTGAGTGTAGTTTTGTTTTCACGATTACTGAAGATAGGAATACTTACTGTCAGTCCGATACTTTCATTGAATTTGTCCCACAACTGTGAACCGAGAGTATAGTCGGTCCCAGAAAGGTGGCCGGTTCCAATTCCAGCATTTAGAGAGAGTGATGGTAAAAATCCGGCACGAGCCTTTTGTATTTCTATATTTGCAACATTTACATTTAGTTTGCTACTTGTGATCTCAGGCATGACTGATAGCGATGTGTCGTAAATGTCCTGTTTCTTCGGTAACGGAGTCAATACATCGTTGTCACTTAGATTCGGATAAGCGATCTTAATATCATCGTTGATATTGAGTTCGAGTAATTGTTTGAGTTGTAGTTTGTAATTATCCAGATTTGTTTGTGAAACAATGAGTTGGTATTTATCCGAACTCAATTGACTTTCTAGTTGTGCTAAATCAACTGGCGAAATAGAACCAGCCTTATACAGCTCTTGTGCTCTGTCACGTTGTGCTTGCGATACTTCGACGGTGTTTTTGTTAATGCTCACCGATTCCATGGCGTAAAGCACTTGCATATAAGTCTTCACCAGTGATATTTCTATTTGGTTTTCATTTTGTTGAATGCTTAGTTCGTCAATCTGGTTTTGAATTTTTTTTTGTTTGATGGCATTCACACGTTTGTTCCCATCAAAGAGCTTCAATGAAGCATTCGCTGTGTAGTTGCCACTGTAAGTGGTGTTGCTTACCACTCTGTTTGATGGATAGTTGACAAGACCCTGGGTAACTGATGCCGACAAGGATGGAAACATTTGTGCTTTTGCTAGTTCCGTATCTTCTTTGCTTGACTGGCTGGTTACTTTGCTTTTCTTTATCTGGATGTTGTTTTCTAACGCATAACTGATGCAGTCGCGCAGAGTCCACACTTTTAGTGAGTCTTGTGCTTTTATTCCTGCAGATGCCAAGAACAGTAAAGAAAGGATGAATAATGAATATCGTCTCATAATACTTTTGTTTTGCTATCTTTTTACAAAAACAAAATTACAACACTTGTAAATTCTCTACAAATCTTATGGAAAGAGAGACCTTATTCACCGACTAAAATGACTTTTTGTTCGACGAAGCTGGTTATGTTCCTGTTGATCTGTCCTTTTCTTGCCGGTTTTGTTTTTACACTGATGGAATTATGGCGTCATTGTATTATTTATTAATAAAGTTATATCGCCAAGTTTAATCATGGCATTGATAAGAGCTATTTTTTGGTAGCTTTTGATATCTGTTGCCATTATTTTTCTTTCCCTAATAATGCCACGGTCGAGAAGATGCTGCCGCATAATGCCTTTCAGAAGCGGATTTTGAGGGGTATACCAGTTTTGTCCGTCATAAAAACAAAGATTTGTGTAAGATGTATCTGTTACTAAGCCGTTTTTAATGATGATGATCTCGTCACAGCCTTCGGCTCTGTCCTTCAGGTTTTGAAGAGTGTTGCGATCTGTGCTTTTCCATGTGTAGTCGATTTGATTATCTTCTACAATCTTTAATGTATTGATTTCTCGTATAATGTATGGATTGAATGTGCGTTCATCTATGCCATTCATTCCATATACTATTCGTGCTTTCTGTAATCCTTCCAGGAAGGGAACATCTATGAGAAGATCATTTATGGTAAGTTCTTTTGCATTCGGCCAGAAATGTTTGCGGGTTCTATTTAGCCTCTCTAAGTGATAGGGAAGGAGCATTGCTTTCCCGTCCTTAATTCTTATAGTTTCAACAAATGGGGACATATATTTTTTGTTTCATTTCGTCATATTCACTGCGCGCTTCGCTTTGGAAAGTGATGCCTCCTCCGCTCTTATAATGTATTTTACCATCAGGTTGTTGTTCTACAAAGCGAACCATTACGGCACTGTCCAAGTTATACCCATCATAGTAGCCCATTACTCCGGTATAGAAACCGCGGTCGTAACCCTCGGCATTCTCAATAATTTGCATGGTTTTCGCTTTGGGTGCTCCAGTGATAGAGCCGGCGGGAAGCAGTCGAAAGAATAATTCACCCAAATGAGCATGAAAGTCGGTTGGCAGTATGCCTCTGATTTTCGTACTTGTTTGCAATATGGGTCCGTGGTTAGTTTCTAGTCTGTCCACATATCTATATTTTATCACTTCGACATGTTCAGCCACCATACTCAGGTCGTTTCGTATTAGGTCGGTTATCGTGGCATGCTCGGCCACCTCTTTTTCATTATCCATCAACAACTGTTCTGCCTTGGGAAGTGTGGCGTCGATAGTACCTTTCATAGGATAAGACGAAATAACATTCCTGTTGATACGCACAAATATTTCTGGCGAGAAGACTACAAAGGCTCCCTTTACATATAGTTTGTACTTCGCTTTTGAAATAACATAGAGATCTCTTAGTGATAGATTAGTCATCAGGGGAGTAACACAAGTCAGATTGGTAAGATAACTATTACCTTTCAGCAAATTACTTTTCACTATCTTGAAAGAAGCAAGGTATTTATCAAAAGATTCAGGAAAAGCTTTCCACATCATGTTTTTCAAGATGTACGTCTTTTCAGTTTCGTCTATCATGTTATTGGATGCTCCTTCAAATTCATATAATATCTCTTGATTGTTGATGTTTTCAGCTTTTTCTATAAAGCATTTCGATTGTTGATAATTGATAAAAAACACAAATGGCACGTGTTTTCCACCCCATTCGTTCATCCGCATAATAGTTTGATGGCGATTGTTATATTTCATAGTGATTGCAAAGGTACAACAGATTATGTGATAAAGAAAATATTTGAAACAAAGGCTGGATGGAGTGGGAGATTAGTATGGAAGTGTTAATTCAGGCATAGTTGGACAGCTAGACGTAGCTTTTTTTATCTTTTATTGTTTTAAGTCGGATGGAATTTCTATATTTGCGAATATTAAAATGGGACGAACTAAAGTGATAATCACTGAAGATCAAAGCAGTAAAGACAAATTTGAAAAATTGTATCTTTCTTATTTCTCAAAAATGAAACACTTTGCCAAGGAATATGTCATCGCAGATGATGATGCCGAAAATCTTGTGCAAGACGTGTTTACAGAACTATGGGAAAGAAAGGAATTATTAGATATGCCTGTTAACCTACTGGCCTATCTTTTTACGTCCATCAAAAATAAGTCGCTTAATTATCTGAGGCATAAAACGGTAGAACACCAAACGATGACATTGATGCAGGAGGAATATAATTTGACCTTGAAGATGAATCTGAATGCCTTGAAAGAATTTGATGATATGATATTTGGCGAAGACAATATTGAAAAAATTGTAAATCATGCACTTGATTCTCTATCTGAACGGTGTCGGCAAATCTTTATTATGAATAAGCTACAAGGGAAAAAACAGAAGCAGATTGCCGAAGAATTAAATATTTCTATAAATACTGTCGAAACACACATGAAAGTAGCGTATAAAAAATTGAGGGAAGAACTAAAAGATTATATGCCTTTGTTTCTTTTCATTTATTTCCTTTAAATAGAAGGACTTTCATAATTATGATCTTTTTCTGCACAAACGGTAAAGTGTGTTTTTTTGTTTTTGCTTATACCGGATTTAGTTCATTCGCGTGTTTACTTTATATATAAGAAAATCATGGACGAACGTATACTGGAATATTTTGAGAAAGAGCTTAATTCTGCCGGCAGGTTAGCACTATTAAGGCAGATTGAAAGTGACGAAGAGTTGCGAAAACAGTTTATTGAATATAAGAATATGAATTCGTTGCTTTCACTCTCTGGCATCGTGAATAGCGAAATAGCCGACCGGCAAGGTCTGAATCTTTTCCGCTCACGGCTGAAAACAAAGAAACTGCAGATGCTGGTTGTTCGTGTTGTCGGTTATGCAGCGATAATTGCATTACTTGTTGGCGGAACATGGTGGAACGCTGCTCATTACTTTTCAAAACAACTATCAGCATCAACTGTAAATACCTTGTATGTCCCAGCAGGTCAGAGGATAAAGCTGACTTTGCAGGATGGCACAGGTGTATGGTTGAATTCTAGGACTACAATTACATATCCTATCACATTTAGCGAAAAAGAACGTAGAGTATCAATTGAAGGTGAGGCTTTTTTTGAAGTAACCAAAAATCCACGAAAACCTTTCATTGTTACATCGCAAGGTGTTGATATGAAAGTGTTGGGAACCAAGTTCAATGTCGATAGCTATTCGAATGAACATGAATTGAAGACCAGCTTGATAGAGGGCTCATTGCAGGTATTATCTTCAGATAAAATGAAGAGTGTTATCTTAAAGCCAAACGAGCAAGTGACAGTTAAAGGTTCTTTGATGTCCGTAACGGCAATCACTCATAAAGATCAGTTCCTATGGATAAAAGGTATCTATAGTTTTACGGACGAACCTTTGGGTAATATTTTGAAAAAGCTTGAACTTTATTATGATACAAAAATAGTTGTTGAAGATCCATCTATTTCTTCTTGGGTTTACACTGGTAAGTTTCGTCAGAGTGATGGGCTAAATGAGATTCTTAGAATGATACAACAGATTCATAAATTTAAGATCCGGAAAAATGAGAAAACAAATGAAATAAGATTGAGTATATAGAATTATGTATAATAATAAAAAGGAATGCCTATGATAACACATTTATAAGATTACTACGGTTTTTTGCCCTTCCGAATAAAAGGCGGTGAATGGTACCAGCATCCACCGCCCAAAAAAGCAAACACTATTAGTATATTCCTAGTATTTACCTAACGCATACAAAAATATGAATTTTAAAATATTGTTGCAATTATTTGTTGTGCAAAAGGAGCACACTAAAGAATTATTTAGAATTATGAGATTAACTACAATTTTGCTCTTTGTCGGTGTCTTTCAATTGTTAGCGATAAACAATATCACAAGAGCGCAGAATATCATGATCAACATCGACGCAAATGTGCTTTCTGTGGGGCAGCTTCTTGACCAAATAGAGCATCAGACAGATTACTTAGTTGTCTTTCGAAACAAAGAAGTGGATACAAATAGGTTTGTTTCATTTCATAAGAAATCCGGAAAGATTGAAACCTATTTGGATGAAGCGTTTAGAGGTACGGATATTACTTATTCAATTGATAATAAGTATATTCTTCTTTATAAGAAGAGCGAAAGGAAAGAATCGGGTTCAATCGCTCAGCAAGGGAATAAAAGAATTAACGGTACCATTATTGATAAAAATGGCGAACCCATTATAGGTGCGAATGTTGTAGAGAAAGGAACAACAAACGGGACAATTACAGATGCAAATGGAAAATTTACTTTGGATATTTCTCAAAACTCTTTATTACAAATATCATTTATAGGATATGTGACTCAAGAAATTTCTGCAAAAAATCAAAAGATTTTTAATATTCGACTAGCAGAAGATACTCAAAATTTGCAAGAAGTAGTGGTTGTTGGTTATGGAACAATGAAGAAAAGTGATTTTACAGGTTCAGTTTCTTCTGCAAATTTGTCGGTTTTTAAAGAATCTCAGAATGTAAATGTTATTCAATCCTTAAAAGGTTCTGTTCCTGGCCTTCAGATATCCCAGACAAATCAGGCAGGAGAGGATGTATCAATTCAAATAAGAGGTGTTAATACATTAACGAGTAATACTAGTCCTTTGATTGTCGTGGATGGAATTATTTTTTCAGGAAACCTTAATGATTTAAATCCTAGTGATATAAAGTCGATTGATGTTTTAAAGGATGCTAGTAGTAAAGCTATTTATGGATCTCAAGCCGCGAATGGCGTAATACTGATAACTACTAATAGCGGGAAAATCGCTGATAAGCCAACAGTTCGATATTCCGGTTCTGTGTCTTTTCAAAGTCCTACTAAGAATTATAGATTGTTGAGCGCTCAAGAAAATTTGGAAAAAATAAAAGGGATATATTATGATAAAGCTTATTTGTCACCAGATTATACAATTCCAAATCCGTCATTTACTTATAATCAGACTGAACTTGTTCCAAATTTGCTCACAGGCATTGAAAATGGGGTGGATTTTGATTGGTGGAATGCACTTACCCGTAATGCTTATTCTACTAACCATTCTGTTAGTCTAAGTGGTGGAACAGGTAAGACTTCGTATTATATGTCTGGAGGATTCACTAAAGTTGATGGAATGATTAAAAATGATGATTATAAAAGATACACTACTCGTATAAATTTAAATAATGAATTTAAGAATTGGCTTTCAATAGGAATTAATGCTTTTGGTTCTTTTTCGGATTATTCAGGAGTGAGTTCTTCTTTCTCTAGTATTTCTCTTACGAGTCCTTTTGTAACTCCATATAACGAATCAGGAGAATTAGAAATATACCCTAAGGGTGCAAGTACAACTCATTTGAATCCATTTCTGGATATGCAATCTGATAATAAAGACATTCGTGATCGGATATCAGCTATCTTTTATGGAGAAATAAAAGTACCATGGATACAAGGGCTAAAGTATAGAATCAATTATAATCAATCTTATAATTGGACTGATTATAATAATAGTAATGTATATGGAGCTAGCTTGACGGGATCAGCAAGTAAAAATCATACAAATTTTCATGAAGAGACTTTGGATAATATCGTAAGTTATGAAAACAAATTTGAAGATCATTCTGTGAACGCAACATTTGTATATGGTTATAGAAAAGCAAATTATGATACGTCAACTGCAAGTGGTGAGCAATATAGCAATTTAGTCCTTTCTTATAATAGTCTACAACAAGCAGTAATTCAGCACATAACATCCAGTGCTTGGAAAGAAAGTCAATTATATCAAATGGGGCGAGTCAATTATAATTATAAAAATAGATATTTATTGACGGGAACTGTTAGGCGTGATGGTTATAGTGGTTTTTCTTCAGATCATAAATTTGCTATATTCCCTTCTGCTGCTTTGGGATGGACAATATCAAATGAACCATTTTTTAAAATCAAACAAATTGATAATTTGAAACTGAGAGCTAGTTATGGCGAGAATGGTAATCAAACTTCAAGATACAGCTCATTAGCCCGTGTGAGTGCTCTGACTGATTATCAATATACTTTTGGGGATGGAGTTTCTACTTCGATTGGACAAGCAATTACATCATTAAGTAATAATGGCCTTAAGTGGGAAAAAACTAAAGGTTTTAATTTTGGTGTGGACTTTTCAGTTTTGAATAGTAAAATCAAAGGTAGTATAGAATATTATACAACAAAAACAAATAATCTGTTATGGGATAGGGTTATTCCTGAGGTTACTGGGTTTTCTACTATTCGAAGTAATGTTGGAGAAATTCAAAATAGCGGTCTTGAATTTAATATTCTAGTTAGCCCAATAAATGCTAAAGACTTTTCATGGAATTTTAATGTCAATTTTTCAGCTAATAGAAATAAAATCACTCATCTGCTAGGAGATAGTAATGGAGATGGCAAAGAAGATGATCTAGTCTCAAGTAATTTGTTTATTGGAAAATCTATTGGTGCTATATACAGTTATAAGGTTAATGGAATATACCAAATAGGAGATGAAATTCCCACAGGGTATAATCCTGGAAATTACAGAATTGTAGATATAGATGGGAAAGAAGGTATCACTGCAGATGATAGAACGTTTTTAGGTAAAACGGAACCTTCTTATATGATGGGCATCCAGAATAATTTGAATTATAAAAATTTGTCATTCAAATTTTTTATTAATACGATACAAGGAGGCCATAATGGCTATTTGGGAGAACAGAGTTTTACGATGTATAACTCAACAGGTAATTTAGCTAATGCCAATAATTTTACCTATGAAGATTATTGGTCTGTAAATAATCCAAATGCCAAATATTCTCAGAACTATAAAATGGCTAAAATTATGGCTTCAAAATATCAGTCACGTAATTTTATCCGCTTGCAAGATATTTCTTTGTCTTATCACTTTAATAAGTCATTAGTAGATTTTTTAGGTATTGGAGCATTGGAAGTTTATGTAAGTGGCAAGAATCTTTTTACCATAACTAATTGGGATGGGTGGGACCCTGAAACTAATCAGGGGATTGGTACCTCGGATGCATATCCTGTCATGAAGTCTTTTAATGTTGGATTAGATGTTTCATTTTAACAAAATGTATTTACAATGAAGACTATTAATAATATTCGAACTATAATATTGACAGTTATCCTGTGTTTATTCTTTTCATGTAATGAAGATAGTTTCCTAAAAGAAAAACCTTTGGATTTTTATACTCCAGATAATTCTTATGTCACTAAGGACAACTTTGAAAGTGCAGTTACAGAGCTTTACAGTCATGTACGTTGTAATTTGTTTGGTACAAATTATGGAGGGTCTCCTTATTGGGTGAGTACTGATATTGCGCAAGATGGAAGATTTCAATTAAACTCAACTCGTTTTGGCGGTCATTCCGTTTATTTGATCCCCACCAATTCGACAGTTAAAGAACACTGGAATATGTGGTATAAATTGATTTCAAATGCAAATACTATTATTGATAGGGCTGATAATTCTCGGTTAACGGATGCTGAAAAAACTCGATATGTGGCAGAGGCAAAGTTTATGAGGGCATTCGGTTATCGATTCTTAGTGTATCTGTTTGGTGGCGTTCCATTAAATTTGCACGAAGTTTCTGAAGCAAAAACAGATTATACACGTGCCAGCAAAGAAGACGTGCTAAAGCAAATGGTATCTGATTTGACGGATGCTTGTACTGGCTTGCCTGATATTAATAGTACAGGAGATGGTAGAGTATCAAATCTTGTAGCATATCATCTACTTGCTGAGACTTATATTTCATTAGGAGATTATCAAAAAGCTATTGATGCAGCTACTGTAGTAATAAATGACCAAAATACAGATTTGATGCGCTCAAGATTTGGAAGCATGGCTACACAAAAGCCAGAAGATCCTTATTTAAAGTTTAAACAAGATGGTGACGTATATTGGGACTTATTTAGAGTTAACAATCAGAATAGGTCCTCTGGAAATAAAGAAGCTCTTTGGGTTGTCCAATATGAGGTTGATACAAATGGAGGCGGTTTATCTTCTACAGGGACATGGGTTGTCTCCGGGTCTACTCGTGGAGAAGGAGCTAATGTTCTGGAACGGACAGCCGGTCCTGTGGCGTGGATGACTTTTAAGGATCCTGATGGAAATGAAGGCACTATTCAGACACCTCAATCGAATTATGATTCTGGAGGATGTGGAGTTTCTTTAATGCGAAATACAGATTGGTGGTTGAATGATCTTTGGCAAAGCGATTGGGATAATGATATTCGTAACGCACCACATAATATTGTTCGTGATTTTGTATACAATAATCCAAAATCTGCTTATTTTGGAAAGAGTTCTGTACAATACCCGAGTCCTACCGAGATTGCTCAAAAATGGCGTTGGTATCCTTATCCAAGCAAGATTACTACTCCTGGACAGCATCCTGATGCTCTTTATATAGACAAAGATCTGCAGACATTAAAATCTACAGGCGGTTCTACATATCGAGATGATTATGTATTTAGATTAGCTGAAACTTATTTATTAAGAGCTGAAGCTTATCTAATGGCAGGTGATAAAACAAAGGCTGCTGCAGATATTAATCAAGTTAGAGAAAGAGCAAAAGCTAAACCGGTCGCGCCTGCAGATGTTACTATTGATTATATTTTGGATGAGAGAGCGCGTGAATTAGTTTATGAGGAGCCGCGAAGAATTACTTTACATAGAGTAGGCAAATTAGTAGAGAGAGTACGTAAATATAATTCATTGAATAGTTCTGAAATACAGGATTTCCATGGACTATGGCCAATTCCTCAATCGTTTATAGAAGCAAATGTATCTGCTAAGATTGAGCAAAATCCAGGCTACTAATAGTTTTTGTTAGCAGATCAAAATTGGTCTGCTAGCTTATTATTTTTTAAATTATTGAATAATGAAGATAAAATATGTAATATCCTCAATAGTTGGATTATGTCTATTAGTTTCTATTTGATATTCACAAAATAGAACAAAATATATTGATCAAATAGAAGGCAATATAAAATATAATTCAACACTTATAATTAAATTTGTTTTATCTCCTAAATCTACTATAATATCTCGTATTATACCGTTATAATAATATTAATTTTATTAAGATGAAAAGAATAGATTTATATGTAAATATTGTTATTCTATTGCTTTTATCAAATTATTGCTATAGTAGTAATAATTTCGATTCGAAGGTTTCCGTCATTTCTATTAGAAATGAAAATGTAGAATTGGGTTTTGATAAAGCATCAGGGAAAATAGTATCATTTAAGAATGTAAAGACCTCTTATAATTATATTGACCAAGAAGCTATAAATGGCGTTCCTTGGAAATTGATTGTAGCTAAAGGGCAGGCAGATATTAAGAACATACCGACTCGAGTGATACTGACCAAAACAAGTCCGTTATCTATAGAAATGGAATGGAAGCAGGCGGCTGGTAAGATAGGACCCGAAGTTATTGTTTCTGTCTCTCTTGATAAGAATAAAGCGTTGTCGTATTGGAATATTCAAGTAAATAAGATAAAAGGATGTCATATTGAAAAGGTGCAATTTCCTATTTTGCAAGGAATTAAAGATTTAGGGGATGAAGATTTGGCTGTCGCTTCATGGTTGGGGAATCTAATTCATCATCCTGCGACTGTATTAAAAGGGAATATGGTGCCTCGTACATATTCATGGAATAGTCCCGGTGGACTTTCTATGCAATTAATAGCATTGTATAATAGCCAGAAGAAAACAGATGGACTTTATTTTTCATGCGATGATACAATGTCGTATACAAAAGATTTTTCTATGGCTTTTGATACAAAGTACAGGACGTATAGCATGACGAATGTGCCCTCTTATGATGATCAGATTGATGCTTATTCACCCAAATATAAGGCGGTCATTGGATCTTTTGATGGAGATTGGATAACGGCAGCAAAAATGTATAGGGAGTGGGGTATTCATCAAAAATGGTGTCGCGATAGTCGGTTCAAAAATGGCAAGATTGCTGAATGGCTTCCCAAAACAGCTCTATGGGTTTGGAACAGGGGTCGTTCTTCAAATGTATTGACCGAAGCTATAGATTTGAATAAGAGATTAGGTCTTCCTGTAAATGCTTATTGGCATTGGTGGCATAATTGTTCTTATGATGATTATTTTCCGGAATACATTCCCCCTCGCGAAGGAAGAGAATCTTTTATTAAGGCTGTTTCCGATGCCCAATATGAAGGCGTACATTGTATTGTTTATATGAATTCTTTTCAGTGGGGGAATTCTACTAGCAGCTGGATAAAAGAGAATGCCAAGCTTTATTCGGCAAAGGCAATTGATGGCAGAGATTATTCGCATACATTTAATATTTTCACCAATAAATCACTGACTCCGATGTGTATGGCCACTGATTTCTGGCAAAACAAATATTCGACTCTCTGTGATACAGTTATAAATAACTATCATACAAATGGTGTATATATGGACCAAGCTTGCATGAACAACCGATGTTATGATACATCCCATGATCATGAAGTGGGTGGTGGTAATTATTGGGTGAACGGTTTTGGAAAACTAACATCATTAATTAGAAACAGGATTTCTGATCAGACACAAACAATTCTTGCCGGAGAAGGTTCTGGTGAAGACTGGATTCCTTATCTTGATTTATTCTTGACATTGGATCCCAGTCGTGAAAGATATGCAGGGGTTGGCAATTCCGAACCAATACCACTGTATCAGGCTGTATACCATGATTATGCCATTACCTATGGCAGCTATTCTTCTTTAGTCTATCCTCCTTATGATGAAAAATGGCCTACTAAATATAGCCCTAAAAACAAAGAAACCGAGCTTTCTAAGAATTATAATTCTCAATATTTGATGGAGCAGTCTCGTGCTTTTGTCTGGGGAATGCAACCGACTATTGCCAATTATCACTCATTTTTGGCTCAAAGTAGAAAAGCAGAAATTGATTTTTTGTTGGATTTAGCTAAGACACGATATAAAGCTCTCAAATACTTGCTAAATGGTGTGTATTATCGTTCGCCCGTAATCAAATCTTCTACAATCAATATTGACATTTCAAAGATATCCATTTATGCAGGTCGTGAGGGGAATACAGTGACCAGTTATAAAGAGACTGTTCCAACTCTATATTCAGGTGTATGGAAAGCTTCTGATGGCTGTGTGGGGATAGCTTTAGCGAATATTAGTAGCAAAAAGGCTATGGCTAAATTTTCTATGGAAACCTTCGAATATGATTTGCCGAAGGAAGGAGATATTTATCTAATTACAGCTACAAATCGCACTCATTTAAAGTCATATAATGATAATGAGATACAAGTGGAACTTTCGATGATGCCACGCAGTACATGCGTTGTTGAATTTGTACCAAAATAATTAGTGATATGTTATAAGGACTTTGGGTATTGGGAGTTTCTTGTTGTAATGCATTTAAAATTTTCAACACATGGATTCAAGTATTTTATTGATTATAATTATTTTCTATTTCATTGTATTGTTTTTAGTTTCTTATATATCAGGAAAAAAGTCAAACAATCAAGGTTTTTTTATCGGTAACAGAAAGTCTCGATGGTACATTGTAGCTTTTGCTATGATTGGAGCTAACCTTTCAGGTGTTACATTTGTTTCTGTACCTGGAATGGTTGGCACCAATTGTTTTTCCTATTTGCAAATGGTTTTGGGATTTATTGTGGGACAGCTTATTATTGCTTATATTTTATCACCACTCTATTATCGAATGAACTTGATTTCAATCTATGGATATCTTGAGAATCGCTTTGGGCCAAGTTCTCATAAGACTGGAGCTTGGTTTTTTTTTATCTCGAAAATCTTAGGTGCTGCAGTAAGACTATTTCTTGTTTGTTTGATTTTACAGATGTTGGTATTTGAGTCATTGCATATTTCGTTTGGTGTAAATGTGGCTATATCGATTTTTGTTGTATGGCTCTACACTTTTCAAGGTGGCGTAAAGTCGCTTATTTGGACAGACTCGTTGAAAACATTGTGTCTTATCATTTCTGTTGTTCTTTGCATTTATTATATTGCGTCCAGTATGCACCTTAATTTTAATGGAATATGTTCGACCATTTATCATAGCAGTTTGTCGCGAATATTTTTCTTTGATGATGTCAATTCCAAACAATACTTTTTTAAACAGTTTTTGGCTGGCATTTTTACTATGATTGCCATGAATGGTTTAGACCAGGATATGATGCAACGCAATTTGAGTTGTAGAAACATTAAGGAATCGCAGATAAACTTGTTGATAAGCATTCTGTTGCAGTTTATCGTGATAACGATGTTCTTAATGTTGGGTGTTTTGTTATTTATGTACACTTCTCAAAATGGCATTCAGAATCCAGCTAAGAGCGATGAACTTTTCCCTATGATTGCAACGGGAGGATATTTTCCAACTATCGTTGGTATTTTGTTTATTGTAGGACTTGTTTCAGCTGCATTTTCCAATGCCGGATCAGCGTTGACTGCATTGACAACATCGTTCACAATAGATATTCTAAAAACCAATAATAAAAGCGATAATCAGATTACACGCATCCGTAAATATGTACATATTGTAATGGCTATATTAATGGGATTGACTATTATTATCATTGATATATTTAATAATACGAGCGTGATTGATGCTGTATATATTTTGGTTAGTTATACTTATGGCCCAATTCTTGGTTTGTTTGCTTTTGGTATCCTTTGTAAAAGGAGAGTTCGCGACATCTACATTCCGTATATAGCCATCACTGCTCCAATTCTTTGTTTTATTCTACAAAAAAATTCAGAAAAATGGTTTAGCGGCTATTCTTTCAGCTATGAACTTTTGATATTCAATGCTCTGTTTGTCTATATCGGATTATGGATTGTGAGTATCGGGCAAGGGCGTATTAAGCAATTAAAAGAAACGATATGATATTAATAGCAGATAGTGGTTCAACAAAAACCAATTGGAGTATAATTGAAAACAATCAATTATTGTATTCACTCAAAACAAAAGGGATGAATCCTTACTTTCAGCCAGAAAATGAAATCGAGAATGAGTTGTCGAGCAGTTTATTGCCTCATTTGGGTAATAAATCAGTTAAAGCAGTCTATTTTTACGGTGCCGGATGCACTATAGAAAAAATTGAGATTGTGCGAAAAAGAATAGAATGTTGTCTTTCGGCAAAATTGGTTGAAGTTAATTCTGATCTTTTGGGTGCAGCACGCTGTCTTTGTGGACATGAAGCAGGCATTGTTGGCATTCTGGGTACAGGTTCAAATTCGGGATTTTATGATGGGGAAACTATAGTAAAAAATGTTCCGGCATTAGGTTTTGTTTTAGGAAATGAAGGTGCAGGCGACTCATTAGGGCGACGCTTTGTAAGTAACTTATTGAAGGATATGATTAATGATGAGCTTAAAGAAACTTTCTTTAGTGAATATAATCTTTCTATAGCTGAAATAATAGAACGTGTTTACAAACAACCGTTTCCCAATCGTTTTCTGGCAGGTTTGGCTCCATTTATAAAAGGACATCTTGATGTCCCTGAAGTACAACAAATTGTAGTTGATAATTTTTGTGATTTTTTTAATCGTAATGTAAAACATTATGATTACCAACACTATTGTACGAACCTTGTCGGTTCTGTCGCCTTTCATTTTAAGAGTTCGCTGATTATAGCAGCTAGGCAGTGTGGCATACTGCTAGGAAATATTGTCCAAAATCCGATGGAAGGACTTATTGATTATCATATCAATCAATCAATCAATAAATGAATAATAAAGATATATCATTTATCAAAATATCTGAACAATTCTCATTGTATGACGATTTGGAAAAGAAATCCCTTGGTGAATTACTGAAGGATATCAATAGGGAAGATCAAAAAGTGGCATTAGCAGTTCAAAAGAATCTTCCGCAAATAGAAAAATTAGTTTCTTTGTTAATTCCTCGTATGCAGCAGGGTGGGCGCATTTTTTATATGGGGGCCGGGACAAGCGGACGCTTGGGCATACTGGATGCTTCTGAGATTCCGCCGACTTTTGGTGTATCCCCTATGCACATTATTGGTTTGATTGCTGGTGGAGATGTCGCTTTACGTTCGGCTGTAGAAAATGCTGAAGACGACCCAAATTGTGGATGGGAAGAACTATTGACATATGATATCAACAAAAGAGACACTGTTATTGGGATCGCCGCTTCCGGAACTACCCCTTATGTAGTTGGTGCATTATATAAGGCACATTCTAATGGCCTTTTGACCGCTTGTATTTGCAGTAATCCGAATTCACCAATGGCTGCTGAAGTGGATATTCCGATAGAAATGATTGTTGGACCCGAATTTGTTACAGGCAGCTCACGCATGAAATCAGGTACAGGACAAAAAATGATCCTGAATATGATTTCTACATTAGTAATGATCAAGCTTGGACGTGTAAGAGGCAATATGATGATCAATATGCAATTAACTAATCAAAAACTTATTGATCGTGGTACTCATATACTGGTTGATAAACTTGGAATTAGTTATGAGCAAGCAAACAAGCTACTATTACAGTCAGGTTCAGTAAAATCAATTTTAGATAAATATGGTGGTAATGTCTGATTTGTTAATAGCACAAGAAAGAAAAGAATTACGGCAGCCTGTATTGGAAGATGTCGATTGGATTCATTATCGTATTCATTAAGATATAAGATTTGAGGCTAAAATCCTGGTGAGTAAGTATTTATTGTACTAAATATAGAATATGTAACAGTGGAAACCGGGAAATGTAGCTAGCGTACTTAATTAGGCTTGCCGAATTTCCGGATGTTTGTTATGTGTTGGAAAGAGCTTTTTGGAAGATGTAATAGGAGATGCTTTTGGAAGTGGCACTTCCAAGTATTGAATCAGTTAAATCACCAATAAAGAATAATGCCGGCTATGCCTGCAATGAGAATCATCAGTATAGGATGAACTTTGAATTTCCATGTGAGAATGAAAGCTGCGCCAAAGATTAGGAAACTTTTGTAGTCAATGAAGTTTTCGCTGTTCATCAATAACAATGCCGCCGCCGCTATCAATCCGACAGTAGCCGGGTGAAGCCCAAGAAAGGCGGCAGCCACATATTTATTGTTACGAAACTTAGCATATCCGTATGAGATGAGCAACACAAGAATGAACGATGGTAAACAAACGGCAATTGTTGTAAGGCATGATCCCAGAATACTCATTGCGGTTGAGTAACCGGCATTATGAATCGCTGTATATCCAATATAGGTAGCACTGTTAATCCCTATCGGCCCGGGTGTCATCTGGGAGATAGCCACAATATCCGTGAATTCTTTTAGCGAAATCCAGTGATAGCGCATCACTACATCTTTCTGAATAAGCGAAAGCATGGCATAGCCACCACCAAAACCAAAAATTCCGATTTTCAGATATACATATAGTAATTGTAGCCAAATCATGTTTAGTCTTTCTTTATTTTAAATCCATAATAGATGCCTCCTATGATAGCGGCAATGATAATCCAGACAGGAGAGATTCCTGCTTTCCATATCAGCAATGCAGCTATTACTGGGATGATGAGCTGTTTGCTGCTTAATTTGATAGAACGGGCTGTCGTGAGGCAAGGAACGGCAATTAATGCCACAACTGCCGGACGAAGCCCCTTGAATGCTTTTTCTACCCACACATTGTCTTTGAATTGTGTAAAAAACAGAGCAATAGCTAGAATGATCAAGAATGAAGGTAAGATGCTCCCTAATGCACATATAACACCTCCACGAATTTTTTTCAATTTATAACCAACGAAGATGGCAATGTTGACAGCAAAAATACCAGGCAAAGATTGCGCTACCGAGAAGAGGTCGATAAAATCCTCTTTCGTCATCCAGCCGCGATCAACAACTTCTCGCTGAATTAGAGGTAGCATTGCATATCCTCCTCCAATTGTGAAAGCACCAATTTTCATAAATGTGAGGAATAGAGTCCAATACATAACTTACGATAGAGTTATTTTTTTAATATTCGATTGTATTCTTTTTCGTCGTTGATGATACGCATCGCTTCTTTCAAGCTGTTATTTTCGTCGTTGATAATTTGAAAATATTCGCTCATATCATATAAGTCACGAGCAATAAGTGCTTTGATTTGAAGCATAATCAGGAATTTTGAACGATTGTATTCTATCTCGTTGAACTTAATTTTTTCGTCGTTTGCCATTTTTATCATCTCTTGCATGATTTCGCTGGTTACTTCAAATTTTTGTTTATATAAGGCAAACTTCGGATATTTCTTATTCAATTCATTTCTATTTCGATCCAGATAATTCATCGCAATACGATTGACAATTCCTGAAGCTACCAAGTTTCTATGATAATCGCTGTAGAGAGTTGTATCAACCGGAATAAATACGTCTGGCATGATTCCACCGCCACCGTAAACAGTTCGTTTGGTTTCTAGTGTGTTATATTTTAATGAATCCGGGAAATGAATGCTGTCAGCACTCATCAGTTCGCCATGATTATAACGTTCAATGAGATCGCGATTATATTCTTCCTGATTCCCTTTTTTGTAGGGCTTTTGAATAGAACGCCCGGTTGGAGTGTAATAACGAGCAACAGTAAGGCGTATCATTGAACCGTCGGGTAGTGGAATAGGTCTTTGTACAAGGCCTTTGCCGAAGGTGCGACGACCAACGACGACACCGCGATCCCAATCTTGAATAGCTCCGGTGAAGATTTCACTGGCTGATGCAGATGTTTCATCGACTAGAACAACCAGACGTCCGTCCTCGAAGTTGCCTGTGGCAGTAGCCTTCGCTTCTTCGCGTGCTTGAGCATTTCCAACTGTGTAAACAATTAGTTTTCCTCGGGTTAGAAAGTCATTGGCCATATCAATGGGAACATTCATGTATCCGCCTCCATTACCTTGCAGATCGAGAATGAGGTTTTTCATTCCCTGCTTCTTTAATTTTTTAAGTGCGGCATGAAACTCTTCAGTAGACGAAGAGGCGAAGCGGTTCAGTTTAATGTATCCGGTTGTTTTGTCAACCATGTAAGCTGCGTCGAGACTGTATATTGGAATTTTCCCTCGTGTTATCTTAAACTCTATCAAGTCCGGTTTATTTTGGCGAAGCACTTTAACGCGGACAATAGTATTTTTTGGCCCGCGCAATCGTTTCATAACGTCTGTATTTTTCATCTTTACGCCAGCAATAAGGGTGTCATTTACCATGATAATTCGGTCACCAGCCATGATTCCCACTTTTTCTGATGGGCCACCTGGAATTACTTGGATGACATATAATGTATCAGTCAGCATATTGAATTGAATTCCGATTCCGTCGAAGTTGCCTTGTAGCGGTTCGTTCATCTCTTTGGTTTCTTCGGGGTCGGAATAGGCAGAATGTGGATCGAGTTTTTCCAGCATGCCTACGATTGCATCTTCTACAAGTTTCTTTTCACTGATCGAATCAACATACAGATTGGAGATGGCGTAAAGCGCCAATTGAAGTTTCCGCGCATCTGTACTAACGCCGCGCTGTGCCACTGTTGAAGATGCGAATAAGCTCACCATCAGAAGTGATAAAAAGATTTTTTTCATTGTCTATTTGTTAATATTATAATTGGCCGGATCCATTCCTTTAGGAATAAATCGGGATATATCTTTTCCATAACGCAACAGTTCGCGTACAATACTTGAACTGATATGCGTATGTTCAGGTTCCGTAAATAAGATAAATGTTTCAATACCGCTCAAATCACGATTCACATCGGCGATGTTCTTTTCATATTCGAAATCGTTAACTGTGCGAATACCGCGTAAAATAAAATTAGCACCAATTTCTTTGGCAAAATCAATAGTAAGTTTGTCGTATGACATCACTTTGACACGAGGATCATTACGATAAAACTGACGGATGGCATTAATACGCGATTCTAGGGAATAGAAAGTTTTTTTTGCGTCATTCACTCCAATAGAAATAACTATCTCATCCATTAGTGCCAATCCTCGTTTCACTAGAGACTCGTGTCCGGTAGTGAATGGGTCGAACGTTCCCGGGAAAAGCGCAATCCGTTTATTATAATCAGTTGACCACATCTTCTTCTATGACTAAATTGTCAATAATAAAATTCTGGCGTTCCATCGTATTTTTCCCCATGTAAAACTCCAGCATATCTTTTACCAAATCTTCTTTTCTGAGCGTAACGAGATCTAGGCGCATATCTTTTCCAATGAAATATTTGAATTCATCGGGTGATATTTCTCCCAATCCTTTAAATCGCGTAATCTCGGCATTTTTACCGGCAGCAGCGATGGCTTTCAGTCGTTCGTCGTCGTTATAACAATACCAAGTTTTTTGTTTGTTACGCACACGGAACAGTGGCGTTTGCAAAATATATACATGGTTTCGCTTAATCAGATCAGGGAAGAACTGCAAGAAGAATGTAATCATCAGCAAGCGTATGTGCATTCCATCAACATCGGCATCTGTTGCGATAATTACTTTGTTGTAGCGGAGCCCGTCAAGGCCATCCTCTATATTTAATGCAGCCTGTAGCAAATTAAATTCTTCATTTTCATACACAATTTTTTTTGTCAGTCCATAACTGTTCAGTGGTTTGCCTCGTAAACTAAATACAGCCTGCAGATTCGGATCACGACTTTTGGTGATGGAACCACTAGCCGAATCTCCTTCAGTGATGAAAATACAACTCTCTTCTCCCCGATCTCCTTTTATGTCGTTGAGATGGACGCGGCAGTCGCGTAACTTGCGGTTGTGAAGATTGGCTTTCTTCGCCCGTTCACGTGCAAGCTTTGTCACACCAGCTATGGCTTTACGTTCTTTTTCGGAATCTTGAATCTTACGCAGTAAAATATCTGATGTTTCCAAATTTTTGTGCAGGTAGTTATCCAATTCTTTTTTGATGAAATCGCCGATAAATTTGCCAACTGACGGACCGTCAGGTCCCATATCCTTAGATCCTAGTTTAGTCTTCGTTTGACTTTCGAATACAGGCTCTTCTACCTTGATACTTACTGCAGCTACAATTCCTGCACGGATATCGGCATAATCAAAATTTTTATTGTAATATTCTTTAATGACACGACTCACGGCTTCACGAAAAGCAGTTAGATGGGTGCCTCCTTGTGTTGTATATTGCCCATTGACAAAGGAATAATATTCTTCACCATACTGATTACTGTGAGTAATAACCACTTCTATATCGTCTCCATTTAGATGAATAATCGGATAAAGAGGTTCGGTTGTCATGTTCTCGTTCAGCAAATCAACCAACCCGTTGCGCGACACCAGTTTCTTCCCATTATAAGTAATAATCAGTCCGGCATTTAGAAAAGTATAGTTACGCAGAAGTGTTTCAATATATTCTTCTTTATATTGATATTCTCCGAAAATTTCTTTATCGGGGATAAAAGTGGTTAGTGTTCCGTTTTGTTCGTCAGTTGGCTGAATTTCTGGATTATCCAGCAGAATGGCGCGTTGATATTTAGCCTGTTTGCATTCCCCTTCGCGGTAGCTGGCAATCAGAAAATAACTACTCAAAGCGTTAACAGCTTTGATGCCGACACCATTTAGACCTACAGATTTTTTGAATGCTTTACTGTCGTACTTGGCTCCGGTATTCATCTTACTCGATACATCAACCACTTTCCCTAATGGGATGCCACGACCGTAATCTCTTACGGAAACGGAGCCTTCATTTACTATAACTTCAATGCTTTTGCCATATCCCATCATATATTCATCGATGGAGTTGTCAAGAACTTCTTTGAGTAGTACATAGATGCCGTCATCGGCAAAACTGCCGTCGCCTAACTTCCCAATGTACATACCGGGACGAAGACGGATATGTTCCATCCAATCCAAGGTCTTTACATCATCGTCGCTATAATTATTTTCTTCTAAATGTTGTGCTGTCGAGTTTAATTCATTCATTGTCTATTTCAATTGTCGGTAACTGAAGTTAGAGTTCAATCTTTTTAATAAATGATCTTCTTGTCTTATGATGCTCTCGTTTGAAATATTCCCATTGAGCTTGTACGGCATTGTTGGTTTCCAACTCGGGGTTTGATTCGGCATATATAACACCTAAACGCTGGTAGACTGGAATCAGATCATTGAACAACAAAGCATTGACCCCTTTATTTTGATATTCGGGTAAGACTCCTGTCAGGTATAGATCAATTACTTTGGGTTTGCTTTTCATTGCTTTTAGTAATGGCATCCAACCGAAAGGAAACATATGACCATTAGCCTTCTGAAGAGCCTTTGACAGACTTGGCAGAGAAATACCAAAACCAACTACCGAATCATTATCCTCTTTTACGATGAGTGTCACCATTTCATAGCGCAGCATCGGAATATACATGCTTACATAATAGTCTATCTGTTTCTCCGTGAGCGGTGCAAATCCATATAGTGGAGTATATGCTTCGTTCAAAGTATGGAACACAGCTTTAGCATAGGGCATAATCTCTTTGGCATTTTTGAACTTCATAATTTTCAGACCATACTTTTTCATCACGAGTTGCCCGATACGCAGATGTTTTTCGGGAATAGATTCGGGGATATAGATCTTATATTCGTACCAGTCCTGATCTTTGATATAACCAATACGTTTGAGCTGTTCAGGATAGTATGGAAAATTGTAGATTGTTGCCATAGTCCCTAGCTGATCAAAACCTTCAACGAGCATCCCTTCATGATCCATGTCAGTAAAACCTAATGGACCTTGCACAGCCTTCATCCCTTTTTCGTGCGCCCATTTTTCGACGGCATTAAAAAGGGCATCAACCACTTCTTCGTCATCAATAAAATCGACAAAACCGAAACGAGCCTTTTTCTCATTCCAAACTTTATTACTTGCATGATTAACCATCCCGGCAATACGTCCTGCAATTTTACCATTTTTGTAAGCCAGAAAATAAATAGCATCACATATTTCAAAGGCCGGGTTTCTTACCTTATCCAAGGTAATCATCTCTTCTTCCATCAATCCGGGCACGTAATACGGATTCCCTTCGTACAACTTATGGCTGAACTTTACGAACTGTTTGAGTTCCTTTTTAGTGGAAACTTCTTTTATTTCTACACTCATGAATTGCTCTGTTTGATTTGCAAAATTACATAATTAATTCGGTTATATGTGGCTTTGGAAAGTAATAATTCTTAGTGCGGTTATCGAATTCCTATTAAGAGGTGTGTTTGTAAGCTGAGACGCCATTCCGTATGATGTTTGATGCATTCAATCGTTTCCTGTATGTTTTGGTTTGAACATGGTTGTAAAAAACGATGCTTTACTACATAGTGATCGTATATATCCAAAGATTGCCCTGTATATACGACCTTTAGTTCGTCTATTTTTTTGAGGACGACATCGGCTTTGTCTTTAGGAGAGCAGGTGATCCAGTCTATCCCTTTTGGGAGTACACGCGTCCCATTTGTTTCGATCGTGATAAACATTCTTATATTATGTAGTGCGTTTACCAAGGAATCATCTACCCAGAGGCCCGGTTCGCCTCCGGTGAGGATTACCATTTTTGCTGGATATTTGATTACTTCAGTTACGATTTCATCATCTGTCATCATTACACCGCTCTCATGTTGTGTATCACAAAACGGACAACGTAGATTACATCCCGAAAAACGCACAAATACTGCAGGTGTGCCTGTATAAAACCCTTCACCTTGCAAACTATAGAAGATCTCATTAATCTTTTTCATATATAGCCGAATTATTAGCTGATTCAATTACTTCTACTCGATAGCAACATTCAATTTGGTCACACACCCATTTGGCAATGTTTTCAGCGGTAGGATTACCCGGGATAATATCGTTCAGATTCTGATGGTCGAGCTTATCGGAGATACATTTTTTGATGTGGGTAAAGTCTATTACCATACCGTTACTATTCAGTTCTTTGGTTTTACAATAGATGGAAATGATCCAGTTATGGCCATGCAAATTAGTACATTTGCTTTCGTAGGATAATTGCAAACTGTGGGCTGCAGATATTTCCAATTGTTTTTTTATGTAATACATATCCTTGTTTTTTAAGAGGTTTCAAGCACTCTTTGTATATGTCGTTTATTTCTAAGGCAAAGGTAATTAATTTATGTGAGATGAAGTGTTCTTTATATTGTTATGTGTGTTATTCAGTTAAAATCTATATGATAAATATATTCCTGCTCCTTGATTGCCTATGGTTGGAGTTAAGATTAGACGATTGACTCCTTTAGTTTTGTATTTTATGAGAGCATTCTTTATAGGAAAATAGATTAGATACGACAACTCTGTTGAAAGAATCCCAAAACCGGCGCCGGCGACGACATCTGATATCCAGTGGCGGTTGTTGTAGACGCGCGAACCGGCAACAAAGAGAGCAACAGCATAACCAGAGCAAGCTAATACGGGATTGCTGTCTTTTAATTCCTTGAAAGCAATATGAGCACCGAGAAATGCATTAGCTGTATGACCTGATGGAAAAGAATAATTTCCGCCATCCGGACGTTTTTCGTTAATCATTTTTTTGATCCCATGCGTCATCCCAAAATTCAAACCTTCAGCAATGGCCACCAGACAAAATTGGTCAGAAAAGGAGTGCTTTTCTTTACCCAAGAAATCGCAGGCAAACACCCACCCCAACATGCCGTATTCCAAAAAGTTATCTATCTTGATTACATTGACGGATTCTTTGCGGTGGATAAGATGAAAGTCTTTCATTCCGTTAACGGAGGCACCTATTGCACCAACGGTAATAAGTGAAGCCGGCAGGATCAGATTTGCAAACTTAAACTCATAGAGATTTTCCAGAGACGGGAGTGAATCTGATGGAGTTGTTTCTATTGATTTCGCTTTCAATGAAGTCGGTTGAAGCAATGTTGCAATAAGAAGAATGGTGGGTATTTGTTTGAATATGTTCATGCTGTTTGGCTAGTTTTCTACTTTTAAATTGTGTGCAGTATCATAGATTTCATCCATTTGATTGTTTGATATATTATAATTAACAACTCGTTGGAAGAAAAAGCGATGCTTGTTCCAGTGAAATGGTGGATATTCATGATTTTGGCGAATAGTATTGTTGCGGAATATCAACCCGTCGACCGATTTTGCATACAATATGGGTATATCGAATGTGTCGAATTCATTGTTTTCAATTACGATTCCACTATGGAAATACTGTTTCTGATTCCTCAGATCCGGTATCTCCGGATAGATGGAAATGATGGCATTCGTAAATTGAAACATATTGGTGAGGGCATTGATGAATTTGTTGTTGCGAATAAGTACATTATGGCAGCCCCCCGTTTCATACCATCCATTGCAATCGCCACAGAGTAGAATGGCTGTGCCTGATGTATGATCGAACAGGTTATGTTCAACGATGGTCTTGCGTGGTGTGCTGAACAGAGAGCCACGAGCGCGGTTGTTGCGTATAGTGTCGTGTGCGAAGTATACTTCAGGAGTCCAACTGAGGTTCTCTATACCAAACGAACCTTGGTTGCCGATGGTCGAATCAATCGGATTTTCAAAAATAATTCTAAACAGTTTGGCGCCATGAGCGTCCGGTTTGTCAATAGCTTGTATTGACACGATACGGTTGGACTTACCAACCACCTCCATTGTTTTCGAATCAATATATTGTACGGTATCACCTTTAAATCCCCAGTCAAAGCCATAACTTTGTTCGTGCATATATTCGCCGAGCAAGGTTTTGTCGTTGATACGTCTTTGTACTTTCAAATAAGTTCCATGTACATTGATTGCGTCGTCCATCATATTTTCAAAAACACTGTTTGTTACTGAAATCTTTCCTCTGCATCCGGAAAAATGCGTAGCATCAGCCTGTGTCGTGAAGTATCGTTTGTCTTTATTTCCTTGAAGGCAGATGGAGAAACGATCGAGGGTGATGTTTTCACTTGTTTCGGCAAGCAGACCCATACCTTCAGCATAATGGATCTTGATATTGTACAATGTTGTGTTAAGGTCTTTTTGCATGAAGACGCCTGGCGTTGGTCGTCCCAATGGACGCATGGCGATAATGGTGCCTGGAATTAGTTTTGCGTTTTTCCAACCAAATGATTTGATGACGCGCGGGGATATTTCTGTAACATGTTTGGTGCCTAAAGGAATATCGCTGGTTGTGTAGACAAGATGTTTGGTCGCGTTTTCGAATGCAATGCCGGCTTTAGGAATGTGTGACCAGCCTTCACCTTTGGCTATGAAAGCACTGTCGTGTATTTCATACTTGACCCATTTGGCTACTTCGAAAGTGATAATTTGTGCTATGGTATCATTATTGAGAACTCTGATCTGGCTGATGTGCGGATTTTCAAAATCAATACTGAAGTTTTTTAACTGGCAGTTTTGTGAATTGATGAGTGAAACGGGAAGCATCCGTCCGTGAAAGATAAGTTCAGAACCTTGTCCATCAAAGATGACATTCTTCATATTTTCGAAAGGGAGGCCAACTACCTTTGGATTGTCCTGATCATGATTGGAAATAAAATACTCGCACTTGGCCGCTCTGTCGGGATAGAAATCGTAGCGTCCTTTAGGTAAGATGATCCGAATCGTATCGCCTTTTTTCATTGGAAGCTGTGCGATTTCACGTAATGCTTTTGCCATGAGTGGAGAGCAATTTTCATGATTGTTGGGGGTAATTCCGTATTCGGATAAATCATGATAATTGCCTTTAGTACATGAAGTCATAATCATTATTATAAATAGCAAACAGGTAATTAATCGAATGCTTCTCATAAGTTTGATTTATTTTATTGTTTGATATATTCGTTTATTCGAAGCAAAGATAATGCAAACTGATTAACATCCGGCAGATTATTTTTATCTTTGTCACAGAAAAACGAAGATAAGTAGCATTTGGTACAACTTTCAAGTAAACGTGAAGATTCTGGGCTCATTTGCATTATCTTTGTCCCCAATAAATAAGTTAAGCAACAAATTATGGAACATCCATTAATGATTTACAACACACTGACAAGGAAGAAGGAACAGTTTGTCCCGTTGCACGAACCTCATGTAGGAATGTATGTTTGCGGACCAACAGTTTATGGAGACCCACATCTGGGGCATGCACGTCCTTCTATCACTTTCGATTTGTTATTCCGATATCTTAAACATTTGGGATATAAAGTTCGCTATGTGCGCAACATTACCGATGTAGGTCATCTAGAACATGACGCTGATGAAGGTGAGGATAAGATCGAGAAGAAAGCTCGTCTGGAGCAACTTGAACCGATGGAGGTTGCCCAATATTATACCAATCGTTATCATCAGGCTATGGATGCGCTGAACGTGCTTCCGCCGAGTATCGAGCCTCATGCTTCCGGCCATATCATCGAACAGATTGATTTGGTGAAGCATATTTTGGACAATGGATTTGCATATGTGAGCGAGGGTTCCGTTTATTTTGATGTGGAGAAATATAATAAAGCCTACAATTATGGTGCACTTTCAGGGCGTAATATTGAAGATATGCTGAAGACGACCCGCGAACTTGACGGTCAAGACGAGAAGCATAATGCCATCGATTTTGCTCTTTGGAAGAAAGCACAGCCCGAGCATATTATGCGCTGGCCTTCACCTTGGAGTGATGGTTTTCCTGGTTGGCACTGCGAATGTACAGCGATGGGGAAGAAATATCTAGGAGAGCATTTTGATATCCATGGAGGTGGAATGGATTTGATTTTTCCACATCACGAATGTGAGATTGCACAGGCTGTAGCTTCACAGGGAAGTGAAATGGTGCACTATTGGGTGCACAATAACATGATTACCATCAATGGACAAAAGATGGGCAAGTCGTTGGGAAACTTTATTACACTTGAAGAATTTTTTACCGGGAATCATAAATCGTTGACTCAGGCTTATTCGCCTATGACGATACGTTTCTTCATTCTGCAGGCTCATTATCGCAGCACAGTCGATTTTAGTAATGAAGCTTTGCAGGCTGCCGAAAAAGGATTAGACCGTTTGATGGACGCATATATGCATCTTCAAAAATTGCTTCCGGCAGAAGTATCGACCGTAGATATCAAAGATTTGCGGTGTAGATGTTATGAAGCGATGAACGATGACCTGAATTCGCCTATTGTGATTGCACATCTGTTTGACGCAGCCCGCAATATCAATCTGGTGAATGACGGGAAGGCTACTATTTCGGCTGCTGACTTGAAGAACTTAAAGGAAACATTCGATATATTTCTTTTTGATATTTTGGGTATGAAGAATATATCCTCTTCGTCTGACAATAGCAATCGTGAAGCTTTTGGCAAAGCTATCGACTTGTTACTCAATATCCGTCAGCAGGCAAAAGCAAATAAAGATTGGGCCACATCTGACAAAATACGTGGCGAGCTTACTGCTATGGGCTTTGAGATTAAAGACACGAAGGATGGTGCTGAATGGAAACTAAATAAGTAATATGACCATAGATGAATTTTTGCAGGGCGACAAATTTGCCCTGCTTGCAGGTGTAGAATTGATGGAAACGAGAAACGGATATGCCAAGGCTCGTATGGAAATAAAACCAGAACATTTGAATAGTGGTGGTGTATGTGAAGGAGGCGCTATCTTTACTTTAGCTGATCTCGCCTTTGCGGCTGCGATAAATAGTCATGCACGGCTTACTTTCTCCATTAATTCAACTATAAACTTCTTCAAATCTCAAAGTGAAGGATATCTGTATGCTGAGGCTCATGAAGTGTTCAATCACACACGTCTCGCAAATTGTGAGATCCGTATTACCAATGAAGCCGGCGAACTGATTGCCACGTTCAACGGAACCGGATACCGCAAAGACAGAGCCTTACCTTTTCTTCCAATAGAATAGGAAATACATCTGTTTTGTCTGGCTGTTACTTATAAGGGGCTATAAATATTCCAGTCGACTTTTGTTAATATAGGGGTTTATAAAGTTTTCTGGACTGGCTTTACTTTTTTATAGGAGGGGAAAGCTATCTCCGTTGTTGAATGAAGACTCGTGAGGTGAGTGGATAACGCAGGCCGCTTGCATTTTTGTAGTAGACTTCTACGGCACCGATTCTCAACTTGGCACGGATCTTGACAGGAAGATGATTTTCATCGTCGCCGATCCAAAGTTCGGCAGCCGACTTGCTTTGCGTAAAAGCATCATCGAAGATATCAACATAGAAATGATGTGTACGGTATTTAAGGGTTTCGCTGCGTTCGACAATTTGCTGCCCGGCATAACGGAAACGGATGTTCACACGGTCTCGTCCGATAGCTACATTGAATGGAAAGTTGTCGCCATTTTGCATATTTTCCCAGTTTAGTGAACGTAGGTATAAGGTTGATCCCAGCATGTCGAACATGTATTGCTTTGTAGATGCAAGTATTGTGTCGATTTTAGTCTTTTCCAATGTATATCGGTGAGAATGTGCATAAACGCAATCTTTTCCATAGCTGAAAGTCAGGTCGTCAATAAGATAGTAATTATTTTCGTTGATTCTTTTCTGGCTAAAAAGCAACTGCATGTTTGATGAATAATAATTGTCGATCGTGTCGCGCATCTTGTATACTTTCTCAAACAATCCGCTTGTATTGAATAATAATCGATAGAAATAACCCGGCTTATTGGCGTAGGTAGTATTTTGTATTGAGATGGAAGCCTTGCCGGCGTGCGACATGATGACACCCCATTTGAAATATAAGTCGTAGTAAGTGATTTCGCCCGGATTGAATCGGTCGCGTACTGGAATTGATTGAGCAGCAGTGTTAGCGCCCATTGTTATCCATACAGCTATCAGAATACAAACCCGCATCGCAGAGATGCATTGTATGCGTCTTTCTATAATCATTATATTAGAACGACATACCGCCTCCCATACCACCCAGAGGGTTGCTACTCTTCGATGTTGATTTTCCTTCATCTTTATAGTTCTTTTTCTTTTTTGTCTCTTCTTTCGGCTTGTTTTTCATAACTTCACCCGGCTTCAGCTTATCAAGCGGTTTCTCACGGAAGTTCCACGGCGTATCCTCTTCGTAGTTGAAAAACGCTTTGACCTCGAACATTTTTGGATAGTAGAAAACCTCTTCGGGTTGCTGTTTCTTAGCATAATTTCCCGGATCCCACTTGCCATTATTATTCAAATCGATAACCAGACGCGCAAAATATTTGTCGGGTTTTAGGTCCATGAACAGGGCTCCGCCATCTTTTACTTTCACTTTGCGAACAGCGACATCGCTACTGTTAACCAATTCCATATAGGCCGTTGTGTCAATATTGGCCAGACTAATGTAGATGTTACCATAATCTTCTTCTTTTTTCATCTTAATGTCGTTAAGAGATTTGTCATTCCATCGCCCGTAGATACTTCGGATGGAAGCTGAATCGATGTCGAATCGGTATTCTTCACCATATCTCCACTTATGGAGGATCCAATATTTGAGACTGTTGATTGAGTCGGGAAAGAGATCAAAATTAGTTTTTTTCCATACAGTATCGTTTTTTTGTTCCAAATGAAACAAATTTTTCCTGATATTGAGTACCGGTTCGTCGAACGTAACCGAAATCGTGTCGAACACATCCATCGAATTTGGGGCTACGACCTGCATACCAAGGAAGTTGACAGGTTCAGGTTCTCCTTCTTTTCTTTTCTTTTTCTTTTCAGCCTGACGTTTATGCATGAATAGTTGCAAGGTGTCTGTTTGCGGATGAAGAATGTTTAATGAATCGCTCTTCGGATAGGTTACAGAGAACTGCAGCGTATCTTTTAGCAGAATAGGCGGATAGGTGAGCCAGTAGTTTACGCCTAAATTTCCTTCTATCCTTTGCGGATAGTACCAGCTACTGTCTTTGGGGACATTAAAATTTATCGGAACAGGAACCGGGATGGTGTCCAATGGTGCATTAAAGCGTAGTGTAAAATAGCGAGAGTCCGGACGTTCGGGCTTTGTCATGTATTGGCGTATGTAGTTTTCTTTAAAGAGCCTGAGGACAATGTTATCAGGCAAAAAATGCGTGTAACCAATAGTTTTTATCGTATCGATATTTGTATCGACATGCGAAGTATCTTTCCATATTGTATCTTGCCGGGAGGCCGGAACCGATGAAGGAATGACTAATGAATCACTCCAGGCAATCTCTTTCGACGGTTGATCGAATTTGTACGTATGGCTGATGTCGTTAAGTGCATAGATGCGGTATTTGCCCGGTTTGATATTGCGAATGGTGAAATGTCCACGGTCGTTAGTACGTGAAGTACGATCAAAAGGCAATTTCACAAATGCCGAATCTTCCAGATTGCTATGCAAGCCGATGATGATACCTGAAACCGGTTCCAGATTTTCCGCATTGAGTAGTATACCGGAAACTTCCATCGTATCGATTTGTCCACCGGTTGAAAAAGCAAAAGAATAGTTTTGAAGAACATTCTTTTCATTATTATCAGAGATAGAGTTGGTAAAGTCTATAGTATAGGTCGCATCGTTTTTCAAGGAATCTTGAAGTTCGATTTCGATTTTTTTCCCTGCGGTACGGATTACAGGCATCTCCATTTGTGGCGGAGTGATGATGACATTTTCTGAGGCTTTTTCAATTTGAATCAGTTCGTCGAAAAGTATCTCTACCTTCTTGCCTTTGTAGTTCACGGTGTTTGGTGGTGGGACACTGCTTACAAATTTTGGTGGCAATTCATCGTAGGGCCCACCATTAGGCGTTCCAATGTTGGCACACGAATAGGCAAACAAGACAACCAGAATGCCGATGACGGCACGGAATGAATTTGCTATGTATTTGTCTCTTTTCAATCTAAGAATTATTAAGTGAACAGCCGCAAAATTAGTAAAATATTGGGAATAATCGGGTTTGTACAGATTAGTTTCTATGAACATGTCCGAACATTCTTTTGCAAATATTCGGACAGCTCTGTGAAAGTAAAAATAAAAGTTGGATATAGTATAAGGTTTATTCCATTTGGAATTTGTGACTTACCTTGAGTAAGTTTCCTGTGAACGATACAACATTTTGTGCTTCTTGTAACATGTTCAGATAGACCATACTTACCTTAGTTCCACCTTCCTGTCCTTGAATTCGTTTCAATTCTGTTTTTTTTAAGGTGGTAAGATTCGTATTTAATATTATTGAGTCAGTTACTAAATCAGTCATTCTATGATAATCGTTAGTTGAAATCATATTTGAGCAATGGTTGAGAAAGATCATGATGCTGTCGGTTATTTTGCTTATATCACTTTTCTGAGCCTCGCTAAGTGGACGAAAATGGTTGTCAACATGTTCTTTAGCCGGCTCTGTCATACGTCGGATACTGTATACAATCTCGCTAGCGAAGTCGTTGCCCTGGTAGTAGTACAGTCCTTTGTCGACAGCGATCTCATAATCGAGTTGTGTAACACCCAGTGTACCTATACGTTTTACTTGTTTCAGGTAGGTTTTCTTTTCTTCTATATCGCTCATTACCTGACGTAAACCATGCAGATCCTCATTCATGAACGAGTGGATGGAGTTACCAAACTCTTTTGAAGCGAAGTTGAGGACATCGTTCAGCTCTTCGCGGCTGTGTTGACGAAATAATAGGAGTGCTTCGTGTTTATCGGTTGTTTCGCGCAGGCGTTTGATGGTAGTCCCTATTTCCTCCTGCATAGCTTCTTTACGTATTTTCTTTTTGTAGATTAGCCGGCTGTGAATAAGCATATATACGGCTATTCCAACCATGGCTGCCATGGCTGCAATACCTCCAACATAAATCAGCAGTGCAACAATGAAACAGATAAGGAATGCAGCACCGGCTGTGATAAACCAACCGCCGATAACCGATAAAACACCTGTGATGCGGTAGACTGCACTTTCGCGGCCCCAAGCACGATCGGCCAGTGAGCTACCCATTGCCACCATAAAAGAAACGTAAGTTGTTGAGAGAGGTAATTTCAGGGATGTTCCTAAAGCAATCAGTAATCCTGAAAGGACCACATTGACAGAGGCACGAATAACATCAAAGCTTGCTTTGTCGGCAAGAATGATTTCATTATTGTTGAAACGGCTGTCAATCCAGTCTTTTGCTCTGGCTGGAATAATACTCATGATGGTGTTCGATACATTGTCACAGGTGCGTACCAGAACGCGCGCAACAGGCGACGTTCCAAAACTTTCATTGCCTTCTGTTTGGCGGGCCAGATCAACGGACGTTTTAACAACGGCTTGTGCTTTTTTTGAAGTAATAAGTGAAATAACCATAACTATCCCCGAACCCACAAGAAAATACCAGGGAGTTTTTGCCGGCTCAAGTAATGAATTCATTGTCAGTGAGTCTATTGATGCACTTCCTCCTTGATTCATCATGTCTATAAAAGAAGAGTAACCAACAAGTGGTACGCCGATGAAATTCACTAAGTCGTTACCTGCAAAAGCCAGAGCCAAAGCAAATGTACCCAAAAGAATAACCACTTTGAATACATTTACTTTAAGCCAATGCAACACTTGCATTAGTATAGAAAAAAGCAGCAAGGAATACCATACAATTGTACTCGTGTGGCTATAAATGTACGTTTTTATGGGCCCTTCCAGAAATGGACTGTCTTTTAGTCCTTTTATCAGCATGAAATAGAGGATGGATGTTGCTGCCAGTCCTCCGAAAATGCCGATGAAATATTTTGTATGTGCCGTATATTTAAATGTAAAGATAAGACGCGACAGATATTGCACAAGCAATCCGAAGAAGAAGGCTATAGCTACGGATACGAAAATGGCAAGAATGACGGTAAAAGCTTTATCTGTGTTCAGTAATTCACCTAACGTCAATGTCCCTCCTGAATGAGCGATCTTGATTAACGAGAGCGCAACCGTGCCACCTAACAATTCGAATACCATAGAAACTGTTGTAGATGTGGGCATTCCTAATGAATTGAAGATATCCAGAAGAACGATATCTGTCAACATCATTGCAAGGACAATGCACATAATTTCGGAAAAGTAGAAATGCTGCGGCTGAAAGATGCCATGACGGGCAATATCCATCATTCCGTTCGATAGCGAAGCTCCGACAAGGATCCCAATAGCAGCAATAATCATGATTGTTTTGAACGATGCGACCTTTGAGCCTATGGCCGAGTTGAGAAAGTTTACTGCATCATTGCTCACACCGACCCACAAGTCGAAAATCGCCAAGACAAATAGAAAGACAGTAAGGAAAAGATAAAATGTTTCCATAAATGAATATATATATCCTTTTTGAGAGCAAAAGTATAAAGCAATTATTACGGAAAAATGACAAGAATATTACAAAACTATTACAGCCGAAGTAAATTTATCTATTTTAAATGCAGTTTGGCAGAGAAAAATGGAGGATTCACATAAATAATTTGTGTGGAATAGATTATTCCTTTTATCTTTAAGGCAAAAATAAATACAATGAAAAAATATTGGTTTATCTGTATATACCTGTTACTTGTTATAATGAGTTGTAGCAAAGAGGTTGATCCTGAGATAACAATGAGCTCGACTAGCATTGAGGTTTCCTTAAGTGCAGCTCAGTCATCTATCGGAGCTATTGGCTTTTCCAGTGCGACAGACTGGGCGGTAACTTGTTCCGATAGCTGGTTCACAGTTTCACAGACAGCTGGTGTGGGGGGAACGTTTAATCTGACCGTTACAGCTTTGTCTGAGAATGATACATATGAGATGCGTAAGGGGACTATAACAATTACTTCGGGAACGATAGTTAAAACCGTCACAGTATCCCAGAAATATTATGAGGTGATTCAGCTTAAAACTTCCGCATACACGGCTAAGGCGGAGGGCGATACGGTTCAAGTTGTATTCAGTACTAACATAAATGCGGATAGCTTGAGACTCTATTCTTCAGATGCTGCCTGGATCTCTTTAGTTGATCCAAACACGACGAAGGGATTGGAAAGTTATTATATTTTGATTAAGGTAGAACCGAATACGGATAATGCGGCGCGCACTGCATATATTCAGTTTCGTAATGCGAACTCAACGATAAAGTCGGATGTACTATCTATCACTCAGGCCGGAACTGTAGGCACTTCAACTGATTTTTCTCAAGATGGAGTTGTTACAACACTTCAGAAAGCTTCTGTTGGGAGTGGAATTCCAATTATTATGATGGGAGATGGGTTCCTAGACAAGGATATTTCTGATGGGACTTATACAACAGTTATGAAGAAAGCGATGGAGAATATTTTTACCGAAGAACCGATCAGTTCGCTCCGTTCTTATTTTTCCGTTTATCAGGTTAATGCTGTTTCAAAAAACAATTCTTTTGAGTCGGGTAACAATACGGTGTTTGGTTGTAGTTTTCCTGACGCCTCAACAACTGAAATCGATGGTAATGATCAGACGGTTCAGACTTATGCTGGAAAGGTTTCGGGTGTTGATGTAGATAATGCTTTAGTTATTGTTATTCTCAATTCAAAAGAATATAAGGGAACAACCTATTTCTATGCCGATAGTAAGAACTATTATCAGTTGGGTATTTGCTACTGTCCGATTATCGATGGTCAGGAGTCGACTTCTTTCCGTCAGGTTCTGAATCATGAAGCTATAGGTCATGGGTTTGCCAAGTTGGAAGACGAGTATAGTTATGAAGAAAATGGAACGATCAAAGCATCGGATAAAACGATGATTCAGGCTGCCCAAAAAGCTGCCAGTTGGTATTCGAATGTGGACTTTATAACCGATTCAACCGCAGTCCTTTGGTCGAAATTTATTACTGATAGTCGTTACTCTACTCAGAAAATCGGTATTTACGAAGGTGCTGCGACTTATGCAAAAGGCGCTTATCGCCCAACAAATGAGAGTATTATGAATGCTAACACAGGCGGTTTTAATGCTCCTTCGCGAGAGGCTATATATAAGCGCGTCATGACGCTTGCTTTTGGTTCCTCCTGGAAGTATGATTATGAGACTTTTGTCACTTACGATAGAGCTCATCCCTATGCAATCAAGATGCAAGCGGCTACACGTAGTGCCAGCTTTATTCCATTTGTTCATCCGAAGTTGAAATTCAGGTACAAATAAAAAATATAATTTTTCCAAAACAACATTAGCAATACGATAATATTTCCATAATTTTGCTCTCATGGAAGAGCATAAAGAAAATATCGACTTTAAAAATGTTTATATCACCTATTATTCGAGGATGAAACATTTTGCTCAAGAGTATGTTCTTTCTGAGGCTGATGCAGAGAATATTGTTCAGGATGTTTTTCTTGAAGTCTGGAAACGTCGGGATATTCTTGCCTATCACGTCAACTTGATGGCGTTTCTTTTTACTTCCGTGAAAAACGGATGCCTTGATTTTCTGCAACATAAAGTTATTGAAGAAAAAGCGGTCACGCATATGAGGGAGGAGCATATGCGCACGTTGCAAATGAAATATGAATCATTAGAGGCTTTTGATGAAGGGTTCTTTTCTGATGATAACATTGAAGAAGTAATCAATAAGGCAGTTGATTCGCTTCCTGAAAAATGCCGGGAGATTTTTATTAAAAGCAAGATAGAAGGAAAGAAACAAAAAGAAATTGCTAAAGAACTGGATTTATCAATTAATACTATTGAAACACAGATGGAAATAGCCTATAAGAAGCTCAAGATAGAGCTTAAAGATTTTCTTCCCTTATTTATTTTCATCCTTGGATAGAAATATTTTAAATTCTTTTGGCGGATTTTTCATGCTGATTCGTTTTATTATAAAGTAGAAAGAATAATGGACGAACGGATAGAAAAATATTTTCTGGGCAAGTTGAATAGATTCGAACGAACGGATTTGTTGAAGGTGTTGGAATTGGATTCTGAAGCTAAAAAAGAATTTATTCGCTTTCAGAATATTGTTGGTCTTATTCATCTTTCCGGTTATGATAAAGACGAAAAGGAAGGAGCGGATGATTATAATCAATTCGTTCAGGGGTTGAAAAGAAAAAAGCAGGTGCGGATTTTCTTTCATGTTATTCGTTATGCCGCAGTTATTTCGTTGCTGATTGTTTCTACCGCAATTTTGACAATGAGTTTGTTTAAAGAAAAACTTCCTAAAGTCACAATGAGTTCATTATATGTTCCACCCGGACAGCGTGCTCGCTTAATGCTACAGGATGGAACGGAAGTCTGGTTGAATGCAAATTCAACCTTATTGTATCCTTCTTATTTTAGTGGCAATAAACGTCGTGTTGTCGTAACCGGCGAAGCTTTTTTTAATGTGGCCAAGAATCCAAAAAAGCCGTTTATTGTTTCAACTCGGAAGATCGAGATGAAAGTGCTGGGTACGAAATTTAATGTATATAGTTATCCTGAATCCGACTATGTACGGACCAGTTTGATAGAAGGTGCAGTAGAGGTAAAAAGCGAACGAGCTAAAGTCACTTTAAAACCCAATGAACAAGTAACCATTCGTGGTGAGCAGATGCAAGTAGAAAATATTACTTTCTCTGATTACTTTTTATGGAAAGAGGGCATATACTGTTTTGAGAACGAACGTCTGATAAGCATTATCAAGAAATTGGAATTATATTATGATGTAACAATCATTGTCCATGATCCACAAATCTTTAATGTAACCTATACAGGAAAATTCCGACAGCGGGATGGCATAGATGAGATACTCAAAGTACTCAGTCGAATTCGTCATTTTCGTGTAAAGAAAGATGTAGAAAAGAATATAATAACATTAAGCAAATAGATTGTAGAACCATTAAAAACACAGTGCCCATGAAACATAAGAAAACATTTTAAACGGAAAAACGGCAAATGCTCCAACACTTGCCGTTTAGAAAAAGCAAACACTAGGTTATTTTTTAGTATTCACTTAAAACATTACAAAGATATGGAAATAAAAACTTTGTTACAGTTTTTTATTGTACAAAATAAACACACAAGAAAACTAATTAGAATTATGAGACTGTCAGTTCTATTTTCATTCGTATTTGCCCTTCAACTGATGGCAATTGGAACAGAGGCGCAGAATACGATTATGAAAGTAAATTCAAATGTAGTTACGGTTGCTCAACTGATTAATGAGATCGAGAAGCAAACCGATTACTTAGTTGTTTTCAGCAATCGAGAAGTTAATATTCAGCGAGAGATACGACTTCAGAATCAATCGAATAAGGTTTCTTCTTTTCTTGCCGAAGCATTTAGCGGAACGGATATTAGTTATGAATTTGAAAATAACTATATTATTCTTGCCAAGAAAGATATGTTGAAAAAAACAGTGATAGCTTTGGCTCAACAAAATGGTAAGCGTATTACAGGTACGGTTACCGATGCCAAAGGTGAACCGATTATTGGAGCGAACGTTGTGGTTAAGGGAACAACCAATGGAACAGTATCAGATATAGACGGTAAATTCTCATTGGAAAGTATTCCTAATAATGCCGTTTTGGAAGTTTCATACATAGGTTATTTATCTCAAGAAATCAAAGTGGGCAACCAATCTGTAATAAATGCTATATTAAATGAGGATACTCAGAAATTGGATGAGGTAGTAGTAGTAGGATATGGGGTTCAGAAAAAAATAAATTTAACAGGTTCCATTTCATCAGTAAAATATGATCAAGCATTAGAAAATCGCCCTATTACAGATCCCTCACAAGCTTTATCAGGAAAAGTAACAGGTGTTTGGGTAAGTCAAAATTCTGGAGCTCCTGGATCTGATGGAGCAACAATAAGGGTAAGAGGTTATGGTACGTTAAACAATACCAATCCACTTATTTTAATTGATGGAGTTGAAGGGAGATTATCGGAATTAGCACCTAATGATATCGCATCCATCACAGTACTAAAAGATGCCGCTTCGGCAGCGATCTATGGATCAAGAGCTGCCAATGGTGTCGTATTAGTTGAAACCAAGAAAGGTTCAGGCGATAAAGCATCAATCAATTATACCGGATATTTTGGAGTGCAAAAATTAGGTCGCAGATATGATTTAATTTCCGATAGTCCTGAATATATGGAATTATGGAATAAAGCCTTTGTAAACAGCGGAAGTTCCGAACTTTTTCCACAGGATGTAATTGATGCATTTAAGAACGGTAACGATCCATACAAATATCCAAGTACCAATTATTTTGATGAAGTATTCCGCACGGCATTTACGACTCAGCACAATCTGTCGGCAACATTCGGTGGTAAAAATTCAACAAGTTATATTGATCTCGGATATCTTGATAATAATGGCATCGTCAAGAACACCAATTCTGAGCGTTATAGTTTGACAATCAACAATGAAACTAAAGTATCAAAATGGTTACGTATAGGTGCACGTGCGCGCTTAATGCGTAAAACAACCAATATGCCTTATGATGGGATAAGTAGAGTAATTTATATGATGGCCAACGGACATCCATTCTCTACTCCTTATTTGCAAGATGGCAAAACATTTGGTGGAACGCAAGCTTTATATGTTTCAGGAAGTAAAGCAGGTCAGCCGATTGTCGATACTCGAAATCCATTTCCTGACTTATATAATGGAAAGAGTCAAACTATAAATAATTTCATGAAAGGGAATGCCTATGCCATTATAGATTTCATGAAAGGATTAAGTTTGACAGCTCAATATAGTGGTCAGTACAATAATAACAACAATGATAAATATAATCAACTTCTTTATTGTTATACTGATTTGGATGGTTCTAATAAGAGCAAACCATTGGATTATCCTTCTACACTTTATGTCTATCGTAAAGTAACGGATGAATATTATGGTACATTCTTCGCCAATCTTAATTTCAACAGAACTTTTGGTGAAATCCATGAAATATCAGCTTTAGCAGGATTCCAACAAGAAGAATCAACAAAACGTTATACAGAAGCTCAGAAAACAGATCCTGCAAAAGATAATTTGCATGAGATTTCTTCTGGTAGTAAAAATCCAACTGCTGAAGGTAATAAATATCATTGGCGTATGCTTTCTTATTTTGGTCGTATAAATTATGCTTTGATGAATAAATATCTGTTCGAAGCAAATATAAGAGCTGATGGATCGTCACGTTTTGCTAAAGGTAACCGTTGGGGATATTTTCCATCATTCTCGGTTGGATGGCGTTTAGGAGAGGAAAACTTCATTAAAAATCTAAATATTTTTGATAATCTGAAACTGAGAGCTTCTTGGGGAAAATTAGGAAACCAAAATATTAGCACAGAAGATAGTAATAGTAATTATTTCCCTTATCTCACAGTATTGGATCAGGATTATAGTAATAGTTATAATTATGGTGGGGTTTTAGCACCAGGAGCTGCAATTACTGCTTTAGTTGATCCTTCTATTACGTGGGAAACTACAACCACAACGGATATCGGTATAGATTTAGGATTTTTGAAAAACAGATTAGATATCGTAGCTGATTACTTTAACAAAAAGACAACTGATATTATTGTACGTCTTCCTATACCTTCTTTATTAGGAGGTTTGTCTGCTCCTTATCAAAATATAGGTAAGATGATTAATAAAGGTCTTGAAGTTAATGTTACATGGCAAGATAAAATAAACAAAGATCTAAGTTATAGTGTTGGAGGCAACTTTACTTATGTTCATAATAGAGTAACAAAGTTTAGAGGAGGAAAGTCACCAGATCAATTATACTTGGTTCGTGAAGGCTATTCTTATAACACTTTATATGGATTTATTCAAGAAGGTGTATATCAAACTGATCAAGAAGCAAAAGAACATATGTACGCTAATGGTTATACGCCAAGTGCTGGAGATTTAAAATATAAAGATGTTAACGGAGATGGAAAATTGGATTATCAAGATAAACAAGAGATTGGTAATACAATTCCTAAATTTACTTATGGGTTTAATGGAGCAATTAATTGGAAAAATTTTGATTTGAATTTCCAATTCTCAGGGATTGCTGGTGTACATGGATATTTTCAAAATGCGTGGACAGAACCTCTTGGCATATCAGGTGGAACAATAACAAAGAGATGGCGTAATGCTTGGACAAAAGAAAATCCCTCAACTACTCTTCCAATTATAAAAGTTAACGATACTTGGAATCGTCAGAGTTCTTCTTTCTGGTCATGTAATATGTCATGGTTAAAATTGAAAAATATACAATTGGGATATACTTTACCAAAAAATATTTCAAATAGATTGTCAATGCAAAAATGTTATATATATTTAAATGCTACTGATTTATTTACTATTGTAAGTGATAAATATGAAGGATTTGATCCCGAACGTGATACATTTGATAGTGGATATGATCAATATCCAATACCACGCGTTTTCTCTTTAGGATTTAACATTACATTTTAATTAAAAATAATCTAATGATAATTGATATGAAAAAAATAATAACAATAATATGGGGAGTAGCTCTTTTAAGTTTCTCATCTTGTTCGGATTATTTAAATATTCTTCCAGATGATAAAATAACAAGTGAAACTTTTTGGACATCTTCAGATGATGCTACACTTGCATTAAATGGAATATATAGTGTATTACGTAATAGTTATGTATATGGATATGGTGGAGGAATGGATGCTTGTACTCCAAATGCTTATCAATGGGCATACTGGGAAGGTGGAGAAATGCAAGTAGGCGATGGATCGATTTTTTCAGGTTCTGGATATATAGTCTCTGGACGTTGGACTAATTGCTATCGAGGAATTTACCGTGCCAATTATTTTCTGGAAAATATTGATAAAGTTCCTTTAATGACCGATGATGCTAAAAATAAAATGAAGGCTCAAGCCTATTTCTTAAGAGGAGTATTCTATGATCTTTTAGTACGTGCTTATGGTGGTGTACCACTTATTACAAAAACACTTACTGCTGATGAGGCAAAAACAGTTTCAAGAGCTAGTGCAGATGAAATTTGGTCACAGATACGTTCTGATTATGCAGAAGCCGAAAAATATCTTCCAGTTGATGCTAACAACGGAGAGGCAACTTTAGGAGCAGCTTATGGAATGGAAATGAAAACATATCTATATACTTCTCAATGGGATAAAGTTTTAGAGTATTGTGATAAAATTGATGCTCTGAATAAATACAAATTATATCCTTCTTATTATGGATTATTCCAATATGAGAATGAGGGAAATAACGAGACTATATTTGCATTGAGTTTTATGGATGGAGCAAATTCGCAAGGAAGTTATTTTGATCGCTATTGGCAACCACAAAATTTGAAATATGGAATGGATGGTTCAAATTCAGTAGCGCCTACTCAGCTTTTAGTGGATGAATATGAAACTATTGACGGAAGTCCTGTTGATAAAAATAATCCATATAAGAATCGTGATCCAAGATTGGATTTTACCATTTTGCGTCCGGGAGCTTATTTCCAAGGCCAACTCTATCCGGTAGAAATAAAGAATCATACAGGAGCAAAAGTTGGATTTGGCATTCGTAAATATACTATAGAAACGATGAAGGTAGTAGGAGGACAATCTCCATTAGATTTCATGATTCTTCGTTATGGAGATGTATTACTTTGTCGCGCAGAAGCTATGATTGAAACAAATCAGAATATAGATGGAGCAATAGCGTTGATTAATCGAATTAGAACTGAAAGAACAGATGTGAAAATGCCTCCAGTTAAATCAGGCTTATCACAAGTTGAAGCAAGAAAAGCTTTAAGGCATGAACGTAGAATAGAGCTTGCTCTCGAAGGTCAATTTTGGGATGACATTAAACGTTGGAATGCTGGTCCTGAGTTTTATCCATGTTCGGTTATTGGTGGATTGGGACAACTCATTGAAGTCAAATTCTCAAATGGCTATAATTTGGATAAAAATAATCTTTTACCAATTCCAGATAGTGAAATCTCATTGAATCCTAATATAAAGCAGAATCCTGGATATTGATTTTAATAATTAGATAAGATTTTTATGGACGCGTCTTCATGGACGCGTCCATTTTATTTATAAGCCTCCTGTAAAACCATAACCACACATATTCGAAATTGACTAACAAAAAAGACTATGCATGCTTTTCGACAAGAGTATGCATAGTCTTTTCAAAAAGGGCACGTCCTATTTGAAAAAAGGACGGCATGAATTTTATAGCGCATTTAACCGATCAAATAGGTTTCGAAAATGACTAATATGGGATAAACTTACTTTAGGCATAAAACTGAACCCTCTCACCGCATATTAATAACAATACATCCACTTGCTATTTTTAACCCAAATCGGTCATTAGAGTAACGTGAGTTCGACAATTTTCAAAATAGAGAAAAGAATGCAACATTCTTACTCCCTTTTAACCCAAATCGGTCATTAGGACAAGAATAAGGCTATTTCATCAGATTCCTAATGACCGCCATTAGAAATTAGTATTTGCAAATACTTAAAACATAGAGATTTGTAAGACTGACCACGGCAGAGATTTTCTAATGACCGATTTGGGTTTAAGGGTCGACTATTTACATATTTCCCGGAGTTTGAACATTTAAGAATACGAATCACTATGATTATAGAGATTTTCTAATATTAAAATTCCATGGGTTTTCAATCGTTTCAATTGTTTTTTTATTAATAAGTGAGGCCATTGTTTTTCCCATTTCTTTGAAATCTGTAGAAAGTGTGGTTATTCCTCCAGCTAAAATTTCTTTTAATGGAGTATCATTATAGGAAATTATTCCAAATTCTTTTCCAGGAGTGAGATTCTGCTTTTCAGCTTGTTTTAAAATATCGACAAGATCTCTGTCGTTTACCACCATGAACAAATCATTTAATTTTATTTTTTTTGTTTTTACCGAATTCAAATAGGTATGTTCAAATCCGTGATCCTTACAAAATCTTTGTAGGCCGTTATAACGTTCGTATGGTTCCTTCTCTTCACTTTGCACCATGAATATATGTTTGTATTTCTGTATATGACTTAACTTGGAGTTTAAGGCTTCATAAGTGTCTTTCTCGAAATTTTGAGCTACAGATGAATATTTCCCTTTAAGTTCTGGATGAAAATGATCTAATAAGAAAACTCTCCCGTTAATGGTTTGCAAAAGAGAATCAATTCCTTGAAATTTTCCCGACATAATAATATAAGTAGTATATTTTCCATTCGCATTATTAATCAATGAATTGAATACTTTTCGGTTATAATTATGAAAATAAAGATCTACGGTATCCGTTTTTCCAACATGTTCAATAAATGAGTTATAAAGATCTTCTTTGAATTCATTAAACTCATTAAATAGCAGAAAAATATTATTTTTAGAAGGAATCCTGGCATTTATTATATAATAACCAATTCCAGGATTGGAGTCGATAATTCCTCTTGATTTTAATTCATTGATTCCAGAAAATACGGTATCGCGTGAAAGATTATAAATCGCTCTAAATTCATTAATAGATGGTATCCATGATCCCTTCTTTAGTTTTCCTTCATTGATACCATTAATCACGTGATTTACAACTAATTTATACTTAGATTCTTTGATTTTCATATTATGATTTATTTTTTGTGCAAAAGTACATATAAATTACGAACCAGTACGAATCAGTACTACATGTTATTAAACATATAAAATAATCATACCACTACGTACCAGTATGAAATAATATTCTTACCTTTGTCGCGAAAATATTGATGTTATGGAAAAAGGAATCATTTTTAGTATTGAAGAATTTGCTATACACGATGGACCGGGTATACGTACAAATGTATTTCTTAAAGGATGTCCTTTGAGATGCGTGTGGTGTCATAATCCAGAAGGTATATCTCCATATCCACAATATTTTACAAAAAAAGACGAACGAACTATTTGTGGTTACGAGATTACATCCGATGATTTAGCAAATCAGCTGCTTAAAAATAAAGAGATATACAAATACGACAAGGGAGGTGTTACATTAACAGGAGGTGAACCTCTTTTCCAACCCATGTTTGTTATTGATTTACTAAAAAAAATAAGACCAGAAATACATACCGCAATTGAAACAAGTGGTTATGCCAATAGCGATATTTTCCAGAAAGTGATTTCTCAATTGGATTATGTCCTTTTTGATATTAAACAAACAGATACGGTTTTGCATAAAAAATATACAGGTGTAGGTAATGAATTGATATTGAAAAATTTAGAAATATTGTGTTCCTCTGATATTGATTTTGTTATTCGCATTCCACTTATTCCCGGAGTGAATGACACGAAAGAAAATATGCTTAACATTCTATCAAGAATAGAAGGAGCTAAATTTTTAAAAAGAGTTGAACTATTGCGTTATCACAAAACAGCGGGTGCTAAATATTCTATGATAGGTAAACAGTATAATCCTCCTTTTGATGTGAATCGCAAACCAGCTATATACAATGTATTTGAAAGCAATCATATAAAAACAATTATATTATGAATCCAAGAATAAGTCATCTTCGGGATTATATCCTGAATAAAGAACATCACGTATATAGGAGAAGTCTTACAGAGTTAGGCATTGCAAATATGAATGAAACATTTGCGAGAGAAGGCGTACATCCTGTTAGAAGATCTGCTGAATCTTTATCTGCAATGTTGAAAATGGAGAAGCCTATAATACTTCCTGGCGAAAAGATAGTTTTCACGAGAACAATTGATGATATTCCTGCTATATATACACCTGAAGAATGGGATAGAATCAAAAAAGAGCATTACATTCATGAACGTGGAACTGTCTGTAACATATCACCAGATTACGAAACTACCATAAAACTTGGATTAGATGCTCGTAAAAATGAAGTTGAAGAAAAACTTAAGCATCTGAGTGTAGAAGATGTTGAAGGGGAAATATTTCTTGAGTCGGTTCTTATATGCATATCTTCATTGCAGGATTTAATTGGAAGATACGAAGTATATGCACGTTCCATAGGTGAGGAAGATACAGCATCTGTATTAGAAGCAATAAAAACCAGAGGAGCTACCTCTTTTAGGGAAGCACTTCAGTTGCTGAGGATACTTCATTTTTCAATATGGGAAGCCTCAAATTATCATAATACGCTCGGTCGGTTTGATCAATATATGTATCCATATTATAAGAATGATATAGAAAAGGGCGTTATAACTTCGGAAGAAGCTTTTGACCTTGTAGAAGAATTTTTCCTAATGTGTAATAAAGATAGCGATCTTTATCCAGGCATGCAACAAGGTGATAATGGACAAAGTATGGTTCTCGGAGGACGTGATATGAATGGAACTTACTTGTTCAATGAATTATCACAAATGTGTTTACAAGCTAGTTATGAACTTGAATTAATTGACCCTAAAATAAATATTCGTGTAGATAAAGATACTCCGGATGAAATATTTGAACGTGGCTCTCGATTAACTAAAAAAGGGCTTGGCTTTCCGCAGTATAGCAATGATGATGTTGTTATTCCAGGATTAATAAGGAAGGGATACGAAAAAGAAGATGCTTATAATTATGTGGTTGCAGCTTGCTGGGAGTTTATTATTCCAAAATATGGAATGGATATACCCAATATTGATGCAATATCACTTCTTGGTTGTGTAAGAGATTGCCTTGACGATTTGGGTTCATGTAAAGATTATGATTCATTTTATAAATGTGTTGAGCGAAAGATTCAAGCAGAAGTTGATAGAATATGCATAAAACATAAAAACTTGTATATCATCCCATCACCAATGATGTCGCTTCTTATGGCAGGTACTATTGAACGCGCAAGGGATATATCATTGGGATCAAAATATAATAATTATGGAATACATGGTACAGGTATTGCTCCTGCTACAGACTCATTAGCTGCGATCAAGAAATATTATTTTGAAGAAAAAAGGTTTGACTATCAAACTCTTATGATGGCGATAAATACTAATTTTGAAAATAATCCTCAGTTAAAAGAACTTTTGCGAAAAAAAGCGCCTAAAATGGGGCAGGATGATGATTATGTCGATTCTATATGTACCGTATTATTGGATTCTTTTGACAAAGCATTAGATGGAAAAGTGAATGAGCGTGGAGGCATTTATCGGGGTGGTACTGGAACAGCTATGTACTATATATTTCATGCAAATAACTTAGGTGCAACTCCCGATGGGAGATTAGCAGGAGAAATGATTCCGGCTAATTATTCACCAAGTCTGTTTATTAATCAAAAAGGCCCTATATCTGTTATAAAATCATTTACAAAACCGCATTTAGTCAATGTCATAAATGGTGGACCTTTGACACTTGAATTTGACCAGTCTGTATTCAATAATGATGAAAGCATAAAGAAACTTGGTATGTTAGTAAAGACTTATATTAAGCTTGGCGGTCATCAATTACAGTTAAACACAGTCAGTAAAGAAAAACTATTAGATGCCAAAGTACATCCAGAAAAATATAAACATCTTATAGTTCGAGTATGGGGTTGGAGTGGCTATTTTGTCGAGTTAGACGAATGTTATCAAGATCACGTAATTAATCGAATTGAATTCGGTTTATAATCATCATAAAAACGAGATATCATGAAAGAAAGTTCTGTAAAATATTTTATGTTTTATGTTGCATTTGTAGCATCATTAGGCGGTTTACTTTTTGGTTTTGATACTGCTGTAATATCTGGAGCTGAAAAATCTATTCAGAAAATTTACAATTTGTCTGATTTTGCTCATGGTTTTACTATTGCAACTGCTTTGATAGGCACTATTATCGGTGCACTAATATGTAGTAAGCCAGTCGAAAAATATGGACGACTCAATTCTTTGAAAGTTATTGCATTTTTATATTTCTTCTCGGCGATAGGGAGTGCATCGATTATTAATTGGTATTTTTTTATGCTATTCCGTTTTGTTGGAGGTATAGCAATCGGGGCATCATCAGTAGTTGGACCTTTGTATATTGCAGAAATATCTCCAGCGAAGTGGAGAGGTCGTTTTGTTGCTTTTTTTCAGTTTAATATTGTCTTAGGTATCGTGTTGGCATATTTGTCTAACTATTGTATTAATGGCATACAGAACGATTGGCGTTGGATGTTGGGAGTCTTAGCTATTCCTGCATTATTATTTGGAATACTATTATTTACTGTCCCTGAGAGTCCTAGATGGTTAATGAAAAAGAAGCGTGAAAACGATGCTAAAAAAATACTTTTGAAAGTAGGTGAGCAACAGGTTGATAAGAAATTGTCAGAAATCAAAGAATCACTGGTTTCTATAGAAAATACGGGTGAAAAACTATTTCAGAAAAGATATATTAAACCAATATTATTTGCATTTTTTATTGCAACATTCAATCAATTATCTGGCATCAATGTGATATTGTATTATGCACCACGTATTTTCGAAATGTCTGGATTATTCCGAGATTCAGCCATGATGCAATCTATCATCATTGGGTTGACAAATCTTACTTTCACTATGATAGGAATGATTCTGATTGACAAAGTGGGACGTAAAAAATTACTTTATGTAGGTTCTGTAGGTATGACAATCGCATTAGCGTTAGTTGCTCGAGGATTTTATGTGGAAACAATATCAGGCTATTATATGCTTATATGTCTCATGGGCTTTATCGCTTTCTTTGCTATATCTTTAGGGGCTGTTATTTGGGTGTTAATATCTGAAATATTCCCAAATAATGTACGTTCAAAAGGGCAAGTGTTCGGTAGTATGACGCATTGGATTTGGTCTGCATTGTTGTCATGGATGTTCCCGGTTTTTATAACTAATGGAGGAAGTATTATATTTGGCTTTTTCGCTGTCATGATGGCTTTGAGTTTCTTTTTTGCCCTTAAGCTTCCTGAAACTAAAAATAAATCTCTTGAACAAATACAGAAAGAATTAACCAATTGATATAAGTATCCTTTTGTTAAAGTTAGATTTATAGTCACAGAATAAATTAAGAATATATCAATAATTTAATTATAATTATGACAAATGCATGCTCAGAACAAACTATCTATTCAAAGATAAAAAGGGCTGATTTCCAATCGACAATAAATGGAGAACAGACAGATTTATATACTTTGAAAAATAAAAATGGAATAGAGATGACTATTACTAATTTTGGAGCTAGGGTTATAGAGTTATGGGCTCCCGATCGTAATGGACAATTCGAAGATATTGTTTTAGGACACGATTATATAGATAAATATGTAAATTATACGGGAGAGCGTTTTTTAGGAGCGACTATTGGACGTTACGGGAATCGTATTGCTGATGGAAGATTTGCCATAGACGGGATAGCATATCATCTTCCGATAAATGATGGTCCTAATAGCTTGCATGGAGGAGTAAAAGGATTTGATATGGTTGTGTGGAATGCTAAACAGATTAACCATCAAATGATAGAGTTTACTTATTTATCAAAAGATGGAGAAGAGGGTTATCCTGGTAATCTCAATGTGAAAATGATATATGAGCTAACGGATGAAAATGAATTCGTTATAACATATTCTGCTCATACAGACAAAAGAACGATTGTCAATCTTACTCATCATTCATTCTTGAACTTGCATGGAGCAGGAAATGGAACAATAAATGATCATGAATTGACAATTAATGCCAATAAATTCACTCCTATTAATGATGTTTTGATCCCTACAGGTGAACAACGATCTGTAGAAGGTACGCCAATGGATTTTCAAAAAGCCATTCCAATCGGAGAACGTGTAGATAATGATTATGAGCAACTTAAATTTGGACATGGTTATGATCATAATTGGATATTGAAAAGAAAGACGAAAAATGACTTAGAACAGGCTGCTACAGTTTATGAACCTATATCTGGTAGAGTATTGGAGGTTTGGACAACCGAACCTGGTATTCAATTCTATGGAGGAAATTTCTTTGATGGAACAGAGATAGGTAAAAATGGTAAAAAATATGAAAGAAGAGCATCTTTGGCATTGGAAACACAGCATTTTCCGGATAGTCCAAATCATCCTGATTTCCCTTCTACAATATTATCTCCTGGGGAAGAGTATAAACAAATTTGCATGTATAAGATAGGTGTAAAATAAAGAGTTTACCAAATATTGTACTCTATTTCTGAGTTGCAGCTTATTATTTTGTGTAATTCTTATATCAAACTCACGTTAAATTGTAGATATAATGAAAACTCTATTTTCGGCTTTAATTCTTTTATTTAGTGTTTCTGCTTCTGCAGGCATTGTTGTACATAATAATGAAGTTACAGGTCCTATAAAGCCTATGAATGCGGTTAATAATGGACCTAAGAAAGAAGGAACGGATCAAGTAATAGGGAATTTTGATGCCTATAAAGCTTTACGTATTCCTTATGCACGTACTCATGATGCGGCTTTTTGCGCGGATTATGGCGGAGAACATATAGTCGATGTGATGAATATTTTCCCTGACTTTTCAATGAAGGTCGACGATCCTAAGGCGTACGATTTTACTTTAACAGATATCTATTTGCAATCGATACAAGATGCGGGGACTAAAGTATTTTTCCGTTTAGGACAGAAGATTGAGCATCCGATAAAGAAATATGGTATTTATCCTCCAAAAGATTTTAAAAAATGGGCACAGATTTGTGAACATATTATCCGACATTATATCGAAGGGTGGAACAGTGGTTCCCATTATGATATGAAATATTGGGAAATATGGAACGAACCTGATCTTGATGGGGATGGGAATACGAATCCTAAGACTTGGGGTGGAACGAAGGATCAATTTTTTGATTTATATACCATAACGGCAAAACATCTCAAGACTTGTTTTCCTAACTTGAAAATCGGAGGACCAGCATTAGCTTATAGCGAAAATTGGGCTGACGAATTTCTTTCATCTATGGCTAATCGCAAAGTGAGTATGGATTTCTTTTCGTGGCATGTTTATACTAATGAACCTCAAGATGTTGCCAATAAAGCTACTCGTATGAGGGTGATGTTAGATAAATATGGGTATAAAAATACGGAATCTATATTAGATGAATGGAATTATATAGAAGATTGGAGCCCTAAATTCAAGTCTTCGCTCAACGTCATACATACAAATAAAGGGGCTGCTTTTATTGCGGCGGTGATGAGTTTATGTCAGAATAAACCGGTAGATATGTTGATGTATTATGATGCACGTATAGCTACAACTTTTAATGGACTTTTTGACCCTGTTACTTTAGATCCGTTGCCTCCTTATTATGCATTATATTCATGGCGGAAGTTAGTTGATTTAGGTACTCAATTGAAAACGACTGTCGACGAGAAAGATATATATGCCATTGCTGCAACTGACAAACAGGGACATGCCGCAGTAATGATCACACGGTATTGTAAAGATAATAATGAGGTCGCTGCCGAAGATGTTAAGGTGAGCATAGATGGCGGATCGTTGAAGAATTCATTTGCTTATATTACTGATGCCTGTCATCTTTATACCGAAATTCCGATCGAAGCAAATAATGGAAAACTGAATATCAGAATGAATCCGAATTCGGTGGCGCTGGTAATTTTAGATTCGAGCTCTAATTAATTTCAGAATGATGTCTATTTTTACCAAGAGATAACTCCGTGTTGTTTGTCTGTATTGATGATACAGTTTGTAGTCGTTTTTTGGATTATTCGTTCGAATCTATTTCCAAATATATTCGGAGAAAGTATTTATTTTATTCGAATGGAGAAACCCTTTTATTCGAATGGATATTTTTAACGCTTTTTGGAGTTGCTATTTTATTTATTATAGTTATAATTGAGTTTATATGTAGGGAAAATGTATCTATGTAATGCTCATCCATAAATGATATATTATTTCATTTTTGTACGCTTTTATATATGATTATTTTCATGTATAAAATATATTATATGTAATATTTTATTCAATGGCATTTAACGTAATTGTTTCAATTTGTATGATTAAGTTTATTTAACTATTAATTGACGTTGATATATTTGGAATTATAAAGATGCTATTGTATCTTTGTAAAGATCCTTAATCAAAGATAAAAATTTAAAGTGATTTCAACATGAAAAAAGAATTGATGGCATCAGTTGTTGTTCCCAAACCGGTATAGGTAGAGCGGAAGCGTTACGGAGCGGACTCTTCAACTCTACTGAATAAACAAATAATCAAGGACTTAACCTACATGCTCCGAAATAACAACAGTAATTATCATTTGTTTCCCATCCGCTATGGGTGAACTGAAAATGTACGCGATTGAATCAATCGAAGAGATCGCCTTTTTCTGCCATGTCGACAGGCTGAAAAAAGGGGGAAACAGAACACATTTCCGGAATTGATAAGATGCGTTGCGTTGTCTCTTTTGAAAATCATATTGTAAACGAAGATAGATTAAGCATAAGTAAAGAGATTGCGAATGATGATGATCCTGTTGCGAAAGCAAAAAGAGAAAAGAAAAAAGAAAAGAAAAGTATCAAAAGAAAAGAATATAAAGAAAAGAGAACGAAGTTTGAAGAGTGAAGGGAAGAAGAAGAGAAGATAAAAATTAAAAATAATTTTTATATAGAGAGCTCACGCTCTCTCAACGCGTGCGATCGCGCACACGAGGGTGTGAGAGAGAGTTTTCGAGATAAAATGAATTTTTAATTTTCAATTTATTTAAAAGACATGATTTAGCAAACAAATTGGATTCATCATATTCTGATGTGGGCAAACATCGGACTATGCAACCTCTGTTTGCGATGCGAATGCTCTCCTGCAATATCAGTTTACACTTTCCGAGTCAATATACTTGCGAGAATGTACAAAATGTCTGCAAAATTCATTCCAATGCAAAAAGAAATTGTAATTTTATCCTCGATAATGATGCTTATATCTTTGGGATTATTTGGTTTTCACTGATAAATGCATGAAATGTCTGCGATATTGTCAAATTTTAAAATGGTTTTTTATTTCGAACTTAGATAAGTTATTATTATATTATTAGATATGAAAGTTTTATTTATTTATTCCAACATTTTCTTGCTGATATTATTATCATGTGGTAGTAAAATTGGTGATAATAATGATATTATGAAGGCTAATGCCATCGCATCTGCGACTTATAGGAATCCTGTGATTAATGAAGACTGTCCGGATCCGACAGTCATAAAAGCAAGTGATGGATACTTCTATGTTTATTCTACACAGAATAGGCTGAAAGGGAACATACAGTATATTCCGATACATAAATCCAAAGACCTGATTCATTGGGATTATGTGGGTGCCGCATTTAATAATACGAATCATCCTACATGGGTCCAAAAAGCAGCCTTATGGGCGCCTGATATTAATTACATCAATGGGAAATATGTCCTTTATTACGCTATGGGTGTTTGGGGAAAAACGTATGATTCTGCGATTGGTGTAGCTACTGCCGACAAGCCGGAGGGTCCGTTTACAGATCATGGTAAAGTGTTGGATTATGCTTCGCAAGGTGTGAACAATTCTATCGATGAATTTTATATTGAAGATGGTGGTCATAAATATTTGGTCTGGGGCAGTTTTTATGGCATTTATGCTGTAGAATTAACTGATGATGGATTGGCAGTCAAAGAAGGATCTCAGAAGGTTAAACTTGCAGGGAACCAAATGGAGGGGTCATATATCGCACAGCATGATGGCTATTTTTATCTGATCGGTTCGTCGGGAAGTTGTTGTGAGGGTAAGCAGAGTACTTATCATTTGATTTTCGGTAAATCGAAAAATGTGTTAGGTCCGTATATGACAAAAGAGGGCAAACGAATGTTAGACGGAGCAGGCGATTTGTTGCTGCAAGGAAATGATACGTGGGCTGGTCCGGGACACAATGCGGAATTTGTTCAGGATGAGAAAGGCAATGATTGGATTATCTATCATGCTTATAGAAGAACTGACGATTCTGTCGGTCGATTATTAATGCTTGACCGAATATATTGGAATGATTGGGGACCTTATATCAAAGGTAATGTAGCATCTGTTTCTGAAAAGGTTCCGGTTTTTAAGAAGACGAAATAAAGATGCATAAGAAAAGAAACATCCATAAAAGTTAAAAGCAAATGAAAACAAATTTACTCTTTGTTATTGTCCTACTAATGGCGGGAATATATCCTGTTAGTGCTCAGCAACGTGCAGATCAGCAGCATCTGACGGATCAGAATTCATTCTCAATGATATTGATGGGTGACCCGCAAGGTTATACCAAATATGATATTAATCAGCCGCTTTTTGAGCTTTGTACAGCGTGGGTTGCTGATAATATTGATAATTTGCATATTAAGGCGGTGTTGATAACCGGCGATTTGGTAGAGCAGAATGAGAATATTGTTCGCAATCGTAAGATGTTGAACCAAACAAGTCGGGAGATGTGGGAGTCTGCTTCTCGTTCTTTAGCACGTTTGGACAATAAAGTGCCCTATATTATTTCTGCAGGGAACCATGAATATGGATATCAACATGCAGAAAATGGAATGACACATTTCCCCGAATATATTACATTCGAACGTAATAGCGCTTGGCGAGATATGGTAGTTAGTAGCATACCTAATCGTAATGGAGTGGTGTCATTAGAAAATGCCGCTTTTGAATTTAAGGATCCACATTGGGGAAAACTATTGGTCATTACTTCAGAGTTTGCACCACGCGATGAAGTTTTGAACTGGGCAAAAGATTTAGTGAATAAGCCCCAATATAAAGATTATAAAGTGATTTTTATGACACATTCGTTATTGAAGGAACGTACCGCTGAAAGAATATCAAATGAAGGCTATACTATCAGTCCACATAATTGGGGACAAGCTGTTTGGGATAAATTGATAGCTCCGGCTACGAATATTCGTTTGGTTATATGCGGGCATACAGGGAAACCTGGAGTTTTTGAGGATGCTGTCGCTTATCGGGTTGATAAAAATAATGCGGGGAAAGACGTCCATCAGATGATGTTTAATGTGCAGATTCTTGGTGGTGGATGGGAAGGAAATGGTGGCGACGGATGGTTGCGTATATTGGAATTTATGCCAGATGGAAAAACAATAAAAGTAAAGACCTATTCTCCATTCTTTGGCATATCGCCATCTACAAAGCATTTAGCTCATCGCACCGGTGCATGTGATCAATTTGATATAGTTATTGAGTGAGTTTTTTTTAAGATCCGGCTCATCAATTTTGAAGTATAATATAAATTATAAAAATAGATTCAGTTATGAAAATAAGAAATTATTATCTGTTAATAGCTCTCTTTTGTTTGTGGGGATATAGCTTATCAGATGCGCAAACCAACAAATCTATACCTGAGCGCTGGTCGGAAGAAAAGGCTCAGCAGTGGTATGCACAACAACCGTGGTATGCCGGATGCGATTATATACCTGCAACGGCTATCAATCAGATCGAGATGTGGAGCAAAGAATCCTTTGATGCAAAACAGATAGACAAGGAGTTGACCTGGGCACAAGGTTTGGGCTTTAATACGATGCGGGTGTTCCTGAGCAGTGTGGTATGGCAAAATGATGCTCAGGGCTTCAAAAGCCGGATAGATCAGTTCTTAACGATATGCGATAAGCATGGCATTCGTCCGATGTTTGTTTTCTTTGATGATTGTTGGAATGAAGAATCGCATTATGGCAAGCAGGCATCTCCGAAACCTGGAATCCATAACTCAGGATGGGTTCAGGATCCTTCATGCAGCTTGCGTAAAGACACAACGAAGCTTTATCCGTTGTTGAAAAAGTATGTGCAGGATGTAGTGAGCACTTTTGGAAAGGATAAACGTATATTGATGTGGGATTTGTATAATGAGCCGGGTAACAGGCAACATGGTTGTTCATCGCTGCCATTGCTGAAAAATGTTTTTAAGTGGGCGCGTGCCTGCAATCCGTCGCAACCTTTGACTGCGGGGATCTGGTATTTTGATTGTCCTGCACTGAACGCTTTTCAGCTAAATAATTCGGATGTTATATCTTATCATAATTATGGGGATGAAAAAGAGCATGCCGAATGGATCAAATTTTTGCAAATGATGAACCGTCCGCTTATTTGTACCGAGTATATGGCTCGCAAAAAAAATAGTCGTTTCGATAACATCATGCCTTTGTTGAAGCAGAACAAGATAGTAGCCATCAACTGGGGCTTTGTTTCAGGCAAGACGAATACGATCTTCGCCTGGGATACTCCGCTCCCTGATGTAAAAGAGCCGGATTTGTGGTTCCATGATATTTACCGTCAGGATGGAACGCCGTTCGATCAGAAAGAGATTGATGTGATTAAGTCGGTAACAAGTAGCAGCAACTAAGCTTTATAAGGATACAGATAAAATGGAGGCTGCATTCAATGCAGTCTCTATTTTTAATAAAGAAATAGGTTCGATATGATGGTGCGGATAAGTTGTATATTTTATTGTAATATTTTTATTTTATATTGAAACACACTTTGGTTATGAATAATAAATTAAAGGTCATATTCATTTGTATCATGATGATGATCCCTTTTCTTCTTTTTTCTCAAAATAATATTGCTTCAAAAAAAATGGTTTTTTGGGGAGACTCTGCATCTTTTTTGGAAACACAGACAGCTCATATGCTTGATCTTATTGATAAAACCCTGACGGATACGCCTCCTCAACTTTCTTATTCCCTTATACGCAAGCTGGCATTATATAATTTTGATGCTATTGTCCATGAAAAGAAGTATGATTGTAGTAAGGCTCTACATGCTTATATTTGCTTAAGAATGAATGCCGTTATAAGCGATTTGTCGAAACCGTTGCGATCTGGGACGAAAATATACAAAGTATATAATGACGGGTTTATAATTCGCACTAAATCTGTTACCATTGCTATTGATTTGTGTGGTAGGAGGGGTTCTTTTATCCCGGATTCGCTTATGCGTCCTATTGCGGATAAATGCGATGCACTTTTTATTTCGCATAACCACGATGATCATGCAGACGAAAATGTAATTTCAATGTTTAAGGAAAAAAATAAGCCTATATATGCACCTTCAGAGGTCCTGCCATCCGATAATTATATTAGACATATTTATCCCGATAAGATGTATAGCGGACAGCTCTCTCTTAAGAACGGTAAAATTCAGATCAGGATATTTCCGGGACATCAGGATAACCTGTTGAATAATATTTATGTCATTACTTTCCCTGAAGGTTTTACAGTGGCTCATTTAGGTGATCAATATGGTAATGGCGATATGCCTGTTTTGAAAGATATATATAAAAGAATTCCGTTTGTGGATGCTTTGATTGTAGATTGTTGGATTTCCAATATGAAGGAGATCATAGAAGATTTTAATCCAAAGATAGTAGTTACGGCACATGAAAATGAGATGGGACATTCAATAGACCACCGTGAGCTATTTTGGTTGACTTATCAAAAAATGGAAAAAATAAATAAGCCTTTTCTTATTATGGGCTGGGGTGAATGGTATCTGTATAGAAAATGAAAAAGCTATGGATATCCTTGTATCAATGATTTTGATGATGGTGAATGAACTTTATTAAAAATTGATGGCTTCAAATTTACATGTTACATTTATGATTTTTTAAAATTATAGTCAATCCAAATTTTTGATTCGCTGACTTTCTGTACCTATTGCAGAACGTGATTGGTACTTGCTTTTCTGACTACTAAAACGGTATGTAAGAGAAAAACTCAAAACTGAACGGTCAAAATAATAGTTATATCCAATATAGCGGTTGTTAATGGTGGTATAAGTATTCATGTTATCTGTGTAAAAAATATCGTTCCACATAATACTTGCAGTTAGTTTATCTTTCAGGAAAGACTTTCTAACACTTGCATCCGTACGAAAAACAGGGTCAAAATAAAAGATATTTTCTACGCCCTTGGTAAAATAGCGGATGTTTGTACTTAACTTAAAGCCATGAGGCAGATTAAAATCAAAACCGGAGTAGGCGTACCACATCGGTTGTTTGAGGTTTGATACGCCGGAAGTATTGTCGTTGCTTATCGTATAGATTAAGCCTGTTGACAAATAACAGCTTACCCAATTATTACGGTAAGGCAACATGGCGTCAATGGAAAGTACATCGGATCTATTTATATTTTTTTGAGTGACTTTGGATATGGTGGAATTAACAAGGTCTTGTTCGATAAACCATGCCAAAAGATTATTTTTTCGGGTATAACTGAATCCTAATGATGCCATTTTGAGATAGGTTAACTTAAACGTCAGCGCATGGCGGATTTCCGGTACAAGTGTTGGGTTCCCTTGAAAATAAGTAAGTGAATCAATATACTCAATGGCCGGATTCAAATCCTGAAATGTAGGGCGGGTTATTTTCATTGCATACGAAAAATTTGCATCCCAATTTTTGGTGATGATGTAATTCAGATTCAGACTGGGGAAAATGTTCCATTCGGTAGTATCCTGAATAATGGCATCGGTAGTTGCATAGTTATCAGAAACTTCAACTCGCGCCCCTAGTTCGAAATCCAGTTTTCCAAATTGTTTGGAAATGATAAAATACAATGCCCCGATATTTTCTTTGTAGTTGTAGTTTACATCCTGAATGGCAGTCCCTTGTGAAGAAAAATAATTGTTGCTTTGATTGTGAACATTGGTATATTTCAGTCCCGTTTCCATCTTATAACCTTTAGACAAGGGTATTGCTATATCTGTTTTAAATGAAGTGATGTCAATATTGGTTTTGACATTATTCTGCTTGAAAACTGTACCGGAGCTTCCTGTTTCTTGTATTTGTGCATTTAGTTCCGTGTCATAACGGGATTTATCAAATACACTTGTCAGACTCATTCCTGTGGGGGATGATTGGTAAGTATAATAAGTTGTTCCCGTCAAATAATTTCGGTTGGAATGTGTTTGTTGCATAGTTACTATTTCGAAAATAGGAGCTACATTTGTATTTGTAGAGCCATAGACACAGCTAAGTTCGTTTTTTGAATTATTCCCGTCTAAAAACTGTCCGCTAAATTGCATCCCTGCTTTGTGCTTGTCGGAAAATACATAATCTCCCGATAAACGTATCCTGTGATTTTCTTTCGTTCTGTTCAGGCTTTCCATATCTATAAGCCCGTAAGAAGGCGGTGTTTCTTTCGTGTAATCCCTTGTGTAAGATTCCGTATTCAGTTTTTTTGTAGGGGAAAAAGCATAGAAAGCGTACAATGATAATTTCGGAATTTTGGCTGTAATTTCCGTACCGATATATGGGCTCCAATACTCCCCTTTACTTATCCGTCCCGTCACTTCGGCTCCGATGCCTTGATTCCGTGCTTTTTTAGTGCGAATTTCAATCACGGCTTTACCTTTTGCATCATATTTGGAAGAAGGATTGGTAATAATATTGACTTTTTGAATTTCGGAAGAAGATAGCATTTCGAGAGCCTGATTGTTTGGCAGCTCTTGTCCATCGATCAAAATCAGAGCATTGCCAACACCTAAAACAGAGATCCCGGATTCATCAACTTTTACCCGTGCTGCTTTTTGCAGAACATCCACCGCCGACCCTGATTCACTCAAAGCGGTACCCGCCACATTTAACGTCATGCGGTCATTACGCATACTGAACATGGGTTGAGTAGCTTTAACAACCACTTCGTCGAGTGTATAGTTTATGGATGTAAGTCGGATATCTGGCAATCTATCAATAGCTGACCTGACTAAGAAGGTCGTATCCCTGAATCCGATAGAAGTTATTTTTAGTAAAACGGGGATCTGATTGGTTTCTATTGAAAATTCCGGTTCCATGAAAAAATCTCCTTTATAAATGGATGTATCTTTAGGCGAAAGCAATACTACATTATATCCGTCAACCGTACTTCCTGTTTCATTAAGGACTTTTCCCGATATTTTTTGAGAGGTTTGAGCATAACTGCAAAAAGGAATAATGACCAGTGCTGCTAAAATAATTTTTGTTTTCATTTGATTCTTTTGTTTGAATTTTATGCAAATATAGACCTCAAATGAAGCGAGCTAGAATAACAGGGATACATGGAGGGTTTCTGTGACAGAATGCAAAAAATTGCATCTTATCACGCCATTTTGGGACAAATGACAAACCTGTCGACGTAAAATTTAGCGCAAAGCGTCTTTTAGATTTTTCAGGTAAGTGCGGGACACAGGTATTTCTTGATGAACATTAGAAAGGGTTAATTGATAGCCTTGTGCGTTCCCTTGTGCGCTCGAAATATGGTTGATATTGACTATAAAAGCACGATGACACCGAATAAACATGGAGTGGTTTTGTAATGATTCTTCCATCTGCTTAATCGTAGATCGAAGCTGTTTATAGATAATTTTATCGCCTTGTCTATAATGTACATTTACATAATTTCCTTCGGATTCTATGTATAATATATCTTCTGGATCTATGCTAATAGCTTCTTTTGTAGAGCCGTTTAATGAAATAAGGTCATCTTCTTTTGTTGATGATGGATTTATTCTTTCGGAAAGAATTTGATTTATTTCCTTTGAACTATTCAAATTGCGCTTTAATGCACTGTTTTGGGTAATGATAGTTATTATACTCAGAGGAACAATGCCGATTGTTAGTACAGCAAACAAATCAATTAAAAAACCCATCGGAAAGTATTCTGGTAATTGTTTCATTATAATAAAATAGTCATAACAAACAACACCTATACCCATTATTATTAAAAAGAGTGCATTGTTCAATAAGCTTCTACCAATCGTCCATTTGTCAGGATTGTAGAATCGCGTGAATATCTTAGGAAACAGAACGAACGCAATAGAAGTTACAAGCATTGTTACCAATGCAAAACCCACCAGGACCCATACTTGACCTAATGAGTTAAGTTTAAAATTGAAAGGTTCAAATATGGCTAAGATAAAAATAACAATAGCTACACATAGTAGTACCGATAACCACGGTTTTTCGTTGACCGGAGCAGGTTGAGATAAATATTTGGAAGTTTTATTTTTCATTGGAAAAATTATTGGTGCGAATTTACGAAAATAATGTGTATTCCCTTTTAATTTGTTGTGCAAGATTCGTTTTTACGGCTAAGCTACTTTTACCTGTCACTCGGTTGTCTTCGCTTAACTGTTGTTTGCTTTTTGTCAGACATTCATTTTAAAAGTTTGATTAAATATTTAGGCGATTCAACGTATCCCTGTCTGTAGTAAAATGTATGCGCTCTCTTTCTGCGCGAATGGCAATGCACCTCTATTCTATCGCAATTCCTTGTAATAGCAGCATTTTCACAATATTCTTCCAATAATTAACCTACTCCGCTACTTCTATGGTTTTCGTCTACACAAAAATAGCTTATCCTAGCGAAATCACCTTTTAATGCAATTTGGGGAATAAAATGGATGGAAATAAAGGCAATCACTTGATCATTTTCGTCAGCTACTAATGTTATTTCATTCGGGTCTTTTAGGAAAGCGGTAATCTTTTCTTCCATAAATTCACTTGTGTTTGGATAACCCAGTTGATTTAACAATGCTGTTATCTGAAAGCTATCTTCTTGTTTTAACTCTCTGATTTTCATTTTTCTTTTATCTCTATATTTACCAAAAACAAAGTTAATGAAATGTTCTGTTTGGAAGATGATTTCTACAGGTTTTTTTAATTCTTCCATAAAAGGTGATTATCAGAATCATAATAGTCGTTGATAATAAGTTTATTTTGTTTTGAGTATTTTTTGTTGAATTGATTTTGTATTGTTTAAATTGAAAACATCTTGATAAGAAATTGAAAAGATATGGATGAAAAAGCAGAAAGATGAGGATATGTTTATTAAATACTGACTGTAAATAACAAATTCATGTCAGTAAATACTTATATACTGATAGTATTTACTTATTTACTGATATGAAATAATGAATAGCATCTAGACGGATGTACTTTGTTTCCTAATGAGTGAAATTATTCATTAGGTATAATGACAAATAGGTAAAGCATATATTGCTAAACTTATAAGAAGGAATATCCGGTTTGCACGCAAGTATTTGTTTTTTGATTGATTATTTGAACAGCATCGGAACGAACTGAAGCATATATTCACGCCAGTTTACCCAGAGATGTCCGCGTGTGGACTCGCGGAAAATGTATTTTAAACCGACTTTGTCCATGCGTGCCATTAATTCTTTGTTGTTCGGGTAGAGCGGATCTTCATTGCCTACCGAAATCCAGTAAAGTTTGTAGCCTGTCTTGGAAAAAGCAGCCAGCTTGGCATCCAGGTCTGCATATTCAGGTATTTGCATATTGACCTGACTGAAGTTTACTCCGGCAGAAAACAGACCTACATAACCGAAAATATCGGGATAGTTTGCCGAGATGATTAAGGTATGCATTCCTCCCATAGATAGACCTGCAAGTGCGCGGCTGTTTTTTTCGGAAATAGTTTTATAACGTGAATCGATAAAGTTTACTATTTCCGGAAAAGACTTTTCATATTTCCCATTTTTATAGGAGCCGGGAATGGCATTCGTCATCACGGGGCGGAAGTTCAGATTTTCTGAAGTCTCTCCTGGAGCCGCTTCTTTACTACAATTACCGTTAGGCATAACCACAATCATGGGTTCTGCCTTGCCTTCTGCAATGAGATTGTCGAGTATACGAACCACGCGACCCAGTTCCAGCCAGGCTGTTTCGTCGCCACCGCTGCCGTGCAGCAGGTAGAAAACAGGATATGAGCGGTTGCTTTTTTCGTAGTATGGCGGAGTATAAACCGTGAGGCGTCGGTTGAGATCAAGAAGATTGGAATGATACCAGGTCGTTGTCACCGTACCGTGCGGAACCTCATGTACCTGATAATAGTCAGCGCAACCATTATTGATATAAAACAGACTGAAGATGCTGCCTACGTCGCGGCAAGTAAATGGATTCGTCGGATCGATACCGGCTACACCGTCGATAATAAAACGATAAGTGTACATTTCGGAGGGCAGGACAGGTGTCGTATAGCTCCAGACTCCATTTTTGTCTTTTGTCAGTCGGCCTTCACCTTTATTCGCTTCCCAGTCACCTTTAACCTGCACTTCTCCAGCTTTTGGAGCCTCTATTCTAAAGGTTACAGAGTTATCACTATTGATCACAGGCGATGTCATGGACGATGGCCTGAATCCGACATTCTGTTGAGCGGTGAGACTCATGGTGAATGCCGAGAGGAGGAGGAATGTAAGAAAGAGCTTTTTCATGGTATATCTTTTTCTTCTTTTGATGGATGATTGTAGCAAAGATACTATTATTGTTTGGAAAAAGAAAAGGGTTGTTTAAAAAAGAAGACCTACTCATTACCTGAAATAACTTCGGTATGAGCAGGTCTGTTTTATTATGAAGGACGTGTTAGTGTACGTTTGAAATATTCAATAGGGTAAAAAATAAATACTTTCTATATTATTCCGTCAGTGCTTCGGCGAATACGGTGATCGGATGCTTGCATTTCTTTGAAGTAGACATCTCAATCTGCCATTTGCATGTTTCGCAATCGGTCACCACAAGGTCAAATCCGCCTTCCTCGATTTCACGAAACAGCGGTTCGCCTATCTTCTGAGCATTTTCGTAGTTCTCTTTTTTGAAACCGTAAGTACCGCCGATCCCACAGCAGTTTGGTTTAAGCACTGTAATCTCTACATCCGGAATCATACGTAGCAGTTCAATAGAGTAATATTCCCAGCCCAGTTTTTCAAGATGGCAGGGTGTGTGGTAGGCAATCTTCAGCGGATGCCCCCGTTGTATGAACTTAAGCTTTGACAGGTCGAAATCTTTACTCTCGTTGATCATACGGTAAATAAAACGTGTAGCCAATTCGACATGATCGCGCACGTCGGCATTTTTGAGGTTCAGTATATGCGGATATTCATCGCGTATCGTCATGGTGCAGGTGGATGAAGTGGCAACAACCGGCATATTCTCGGATACGGCTTTGCGAATCGAACGCAGATTGACTTCGCCCTGACGGCGTGCCTGTCCGGCAAACCCATTGGAGATCAATGCGACGCCGCAACACTTTTCTTTTTCAAGCAGCTGTACGCCATAACCGAAAGCGTTCATCACCTTCACAAAATCTTTGCCTAGCTGGGGAAAATTGTAATTGACATAGCAGCCATGAAAATAGCATAGCTGATGTGCGAACTTTTTCTGCTCGCCAGCCTGCTTCTCTAACCAGGAGACAAATTTCTCGTGCGAGTATTCCGGAAATATACGGTGTTTATCGACATGTATTGTCGTGTCCATCACTTGTTTTGTTACATCCCAACTCAGTACCTTGTTGACTATCGGAGCAAAGGGCGACGAGAGGGTTCCTACAAGATCGGTGTGCGATAGGAAAAAGTCACGTAACGACGGTTTGTGGCGACTGTATTTGAGTTTCGCCTTCTGGATAATATCTCCAACGCGCACGTTCGACGGGCAAGCCACTTCGCATCGTTTGCAATTCATGCAATACTTGTTTGCTTCGTCGTAGAACGAAGGCATCTTCAGCCGCAATCTTTCCTGATCAGGGCCACCATGCTTTGGACCCGGGAAGTCAGGATTAACCGCCAACACCGGACAATACACTGTACAGATGGTGCATTTTAAGCATTGTTCAAAATTGTTGTCGCTTTTATTGATTGATTCCATTGCCTTTGCTATTTGTTTTCTTTTTGTCTGAGAATATCCTCTGCCACATACAGCGCGGTAAGCATTGATACACCGCCTCCGCAGCCTTCCTTAAGTGCATTGAACGCACTGAGTGATGCTCCGCAGACATGCAGATTGCTGATCGCCTGTCCGTTTTTAATGCCATGAAAAGTTTCGTCTGTCCGAATGCCGAACGATTCATAATTCTGCTGGTCGAACACATCTGAAGCAAACCACTCTTTACGGTCGGAAATGTAATCGACATCAAGTCCGCAGATCGGATCAACTACATCGTTCGGCAGCGCCACAAGCCCTTCGCTAAAGAAACTGCCCGAACAGAGAACGTACTCTTCTCCCCGCAAAGGGATATTGCCATGATTGACGGTGAAAATTTTAGATATGTGGTTGTTCTCGAAATCAACCTTATTCACTGTGTCGCCCAACATATAGGTCCCGCCTAACTGCATAAACCGCTGCTTCAGCAGATACTGAGCACGGATGCCTGATACGGTAGGCGGAAATGTAGCCAGTAACTTCACCTCCACACCCAGCTTACGCGACAAAATATTCACTATATTCGTTCGCTCCAGACCAAGACAGGCCGGAAGCAGTACCGCGTCGGCATCGCCGACTTTATGTGCAAGGAGGCGTACAAAGTTATCAAGAGCCTCTTCATTATCAAAAAGACGGGCAATATTGGTTGAACGCACTTCCAATGGCGTGTTCTTTCGTATAGAGACTTTCGTTAAGTCGAGCTCAACATTCTGCACTTTTATGCCCAGTTCCTGAAATTTACCCTGGAAGAAATCCGGATGGAAATCAAGATATCCGGTGAAATGAACGAGGCAAACGTTTTTCCAGGGAAGGCTGTCGGGCTGATCGCTGCTTACGTAATCCGTCATCGTTAGCCAAGTAGGCTTTGTGATGGCAAAAGGCGTCAGTCTGTAATGGTTGCGCTGGTAGGATCCGCCGACTGAAATAGAAGCATCCGTTAGTAGTTGCTGAGACTTTTCAGCCAGACGGATAAAGTCTGTTTTTCCAATCTTTATATACGGATGCGACGGGTTTTGTACCTGCAACTCATCTAGCGACTGGACAGGATCGGAAACGCTTCTGCCATCAGGTAGTGTATTCAACAAGTCGAACGAACCGGAAGAGAAATGGAGTGCACTTTGACCGGATGATATGATGACACATCTTTTGCCGGCTTTCTGCAGATGTATGCCGCAAGTCAGACCTGAAAGGCCTCCTCCTATTATAATTGTATCGAATATCATTTCGTTAAATCTTTATTGTTCTTACTTAGCCCGCAAACACTCTCGTATACCCATGATGCATACTGACTCTCGCGCAGGCTGTCGCCCCAGGCAATGGGTTTTATTCCTTTCCAACGCTCATTGAGAAACGTTACGAGTTCTTCTTTCTCTTTTTCTGGTTTTATTTTTTTCTGTTTCGCCAGGATTCCGATTGCACGACAGGCACAAAATTCGCCCTGGCAAGTTCCCATTCCGAGGCGCGTACGGCGGCGGAGATCAATTAAATTGTTTACATCCATATGATCAATGGCATAACTTACTTCACCATACGATACCTCTTCACACTCGCAAACCAGACTGTTATTGACTACATTGTTTGTTGCAATTTTCTCGGCCATTTCACCATGCCTATAAATCATCGATTCCTGTACAGCCGACGGCATCGAATATAGTTTCTTTAGAATGGTTTCCTTATCTTCGCGCGAGCCTGGAAGTTTGACTGTTGCCGTTTCGCATTTTTTATCTATGTGGAGTTTTGTGCAAACCAAATCAGTTGCCTGTTCGGCCATCAATCTGTAAGTCATAAGTTTGCCACCTGTGATGGTGATGAAGCCCTTCAGACCGTCGCGCTTTTCGTGATCAAACAGTACGATACCGCGGCTCACGCTGCGTCCAGAAGGATCATTATCCGAAGCCACTAACGGACGAACGCCGGCATAACACCTTAATATACGTGTTTTTTCCAAGATCGGCGACAGTTCTTGTGCTCCTTTACGCAGAATTTCCACCTCTTCGGGGAGCACATACATATTATCTATAGTATCGAAAGGAACTTTTGTTGAAGTTGTCCCAATTAGGCAGATCGTATCACCCGGAACCAGAATATCGGCATCCGAAGGCTTCCGGCAGCGATTCAGCACAATCTTGTTTACACGGTGCCCATAAATCAAAAGCGCACCTTTAGCCGGAAACATCGAAACTTTCACACCCGCCATCTCTGCAATATGCGCGCCCCAGATGCCACAAGCGTTCACGATGATCGGCGCATAAAGTTCGGACGTCTCTTTTGTTCTTACATTTAGTATTTTGACGCCGACAATGGCATCTTGCCGGCGGATTAGCTCTGTTACCATATGGTAAGTCAAAACATTTGCACCCAGTGTTTTAGCGTCACGAATGTTTGAGGCCGTCAGTCGGAAGGGGTCTATTGAACCGTCAGGTACACGGACGGCCCCGGTAACTGCCGGATTCATGGAAGGTTCCAGAACAAGAGCTTCCTTCGGATCAATCACATCTGCGCGGATTCCTGCGCTCTGGCATGATTTTACAAATTTTGTTTGGAAGGACAAATCATCATCAGGCAGACTGATAAAGAATCCGTCGGTCTCATCTACACAGTGACTGGCTATTCGGCGAAGGATCTGATTTTCACTTATACACTCGCGGGCCGATTCCTGATCGGTCACAGCATAGCGTGCACCGCTATGGAGCAAGCCATGGTTCCTTCCCGTAGCACCTGTTGCAATATCCGAACGTTCAATTAATACGGTTCTTAGTCCGCGCATAGAGCAATCGCGTAAGGTTCCGGCTCCTGTGGCTCCGCCTCCAATGATAATTACATCATATTCATTCATGACTTTTTCCAATTTGCCTCTATTTTTATATTAGGCACAAAGGAACAGAAAAAAACAGAAAAGACAAAGAAAATAGTAGGAAATGAAAATAAATTTTTTCGTTATTGTTTTCGTTTCTCGACTTTTTATTTCTTTTCGTGTACCATAGACAACCATGACTGCAATTCGGACAAATCTTTTGCGATAAGGGTAGGTTTACTGTTTGATTTTCGAACAATATCTATCGTTGTCTCTCCCGACAGAACCAAAATGCCTGTACTTCCGGCGTTAAGGGCTGTTTTTACATCTGTATAAATTCGATCACCAACCATAGCCACTTCATCAGGTCTGAGTTTTTGTTTTTCCATAATACAATAGAGCATGCGCGGATCAGGCTTGCCGATGACAATATCAGGCTGTCTGTCTGTTGCGTAAGCCAGGCAGGATATTAATGAACCGCAATCTACCAGGATAGTTTGCAAATCGGTAGGACAAACTTTGTCAGGATTTGTTGCTATATAAGGCAGTTTCTGACGAATCCACCACGCTGCGCGACAGAGTCGCGAATAAATTAGTGTTTTATCGAAGCTCACAAGTACAGCATCGGGAGTATCTTTAGCATCATCTTCGGCTGAAACAAAACCTGCCTCTTCAAACTCATGAATCATGCTCGGAGTACCCAGTATAAACAGTTTCTTAAACTCCGGATGATGCATATGAAGATAATCGATTGTTGCCTGAGCAGAGGTGTACATATCACTTAACTTCGCAGGAACACCCATCTCCAAGAGATGATTCACATAATCACCGGCACTCTTTGTCGGATTATTTGTCAAAAACGAATAGCTGATTCCCCACTGTCGCAGTTTATCTAGAAATGGTATAGTAAAAGGAAAAAGGGTGTTCCCATTATAGATTGTCCCGTCCATATCGAGTGCGATGTGGTGAATTTTACGTAAAGCGTTATTGCGTTGCTCTTCGGTTTGTAAAACCATCAGAGTCTTGTTAATTATCGTATCCATCAGAGCTGAATGTCTTTATAATTCTGTTGATCTATCCATGATTATTTTTGATTATTGCCAAAAGCCATTTTCTCCCAACAGGATATTCAGCCAATTTTCCATATTATGTGTACGAACAGCTAAATCCAGAATTGTGAAGCGGCGGCGGATATATTGTGCCCGAACATAACTTTGGCGCAAATAAGCCCGTGTTACACCAATCTCTTCAGGCTCGACAGGTGCACCTACATATTTTAAACGTGTTTTCAAATCATTGAACGGGACGAGCTGTGCTGCCAATTGTTCTTTTAGTTCCGGCCACTTGTCTTTCAGTAACTGCAATTGCACAGCCAGATGCTTCTTATCGATATATTTGGCGGCTGTCTCTTCCCGGCCTATCGTCGGGAAATCCGTATCTGCAAACAAGGCAAGTGCTTCCTTGCCTAAAGCATTAACCTCAGGCCATGCCTTGCAGCAAGCTTCAACATTGAGTTTTTCCATCGGCCATTGCAAGGCAACTTCATACATGGCTGTAGAAGCCAATGTCCCGATAGCTACCTGGAATCCGTGTGAGATAGGTTGACCATGGTTCATATGATGTTCCATATTCCACAGATGGCTAAATTGATGATCGGCACCCGAAGCGGGACGACTGCTGCGATAAGCCTGCATGGCAAACCCACTTAATATGAGTCCTTCCACCAGATCTCCAATAGCTTGCGGATTGCGGGCACGGATGGCTTGTGGACTACCTAAAGCTTTCGGCAAACAATCTTGTACCATGTCCCATACATTCCGGTCTATCGGCTCGATACCCAAAGCCTCTGAAAGAATCCAGTCAGCACCGGCCGGAACCTTTGCAAACAGGTCTGCATAACCCGACGCAGCCATTTCCGCAGGTGCCTGACAAATGATATCCGTATCACCCAACCAAGCCAGAGGCGCCTGACAACTGAATGTCTGCTTCGCTCCGTCTTTGGTAATGGATGCACCGTAAGCCGTATAACCATCGACAGAAGCTGCTGTTCCGACATTCATATATCGACGACCTGAAAGATAAGAGGATAGTTTTACTAAGTCATTAATTGTTCCCGAACCGACAGCAATCGGTATAGCTTCAGTCTTATGCAAATAGTCTATCAGAATATTCACGAAATTGTACTCGGCATAAAGTCCTTTGGCCTCAAAAATAAAGGGATCATCCTGCTCAATTTTATCTTGCCTCAAGTATTCAGACACGCGCTTGCCTGCTGCCGCGAACGTATTCGTATCAGCAATAATAATAGCCTTCTTTCCGGGGAATTGTTTTTTGAATATGGGGGTAACTTGGGATAATACACCGCTACCAATAAGTAATGCTTTTGTATCGCAGGCTACTTTCAGTGCTTTGTCAATCTTGTTATTCATCATATTATTTTTGCGGATAGAGTATATATTTCTCAATCTGAATATATACTTGCTTATACAATGATAAGTTCTATGCCTATGTCTTCAATGGCTTTAGCCATTTCGGCTGGGATTCCCGAGTCTGTAATAATCACATCAATTTTATCCAGACTGCATACGCGTCCAAAGCCCCGGCGTCCGAATTTTGACGAATCGGACAAAATAATCGTACGTAACGATGAATCAATCATTCGCTTGTTTAGTATAGCTTCTTCCATATTGGAATTGGTAACACCATATTCCAGATCGATACCGTCAACACCCAGAAACAGCTTCGAACAAGTCACATCGTTGAAAAACAAATTAGTATAGTCTCCAATCACCGAAAGTGAGTTTTTCCGGATCGTTCCGCCCAACTGTACCACATCAATGTTAGGCGACTTGTAAAGAAGAATTGATATTTTCGGTGAGGTGGTCACAACCGTCAGTTTTAAATTAGAAGGAATTTGCTCGGCGAGTGTATAAACTGTAGAACCGGACCCGATAATAATTGAGTCGTTATCTTCAATCAATTTACAAGCTTCTATAGCAATCTGTTTTTTTTCTTCAATGTGAAACTTTTCCTTGACTTCCACCTCCCTGTCAACCGTAATCGGATTAATAGGACTAGCACTGCCGTGGGTGCGATAGAGTAGTTTCTTCGCCTCCAGACTTTTTAGATCATTGCGAATTGTAGCAGGCGTTACATCTAATTTTAATGCAATGTCATTTACCTTTACAAATCCATTCTTCTTTAATGAATCGAGAATGAATTTATGCCTTTCTGCTATACTCAACATATTATTTATTAATTGATTGCGTTTCTAGTTTTTTTTGCCCAGTGTAATTCCAAACAAACGTTGCAACAAGTGTTGAAAGGATAGCAGCACCGATCCAGCACCATGAGATCGCTGTAAAATCGTAATGAGCAGAACCATTAACCATTATTTTATTTCCTTCTATTAATAGGCCGCTGAGAATGTCCTGAATTCCTGCACCCACATAACTGGCAATGCCGATAACTCCAAGTGCAGCTCCAGAGGCGTTGCTAGGCGCAATATCGACAGCCATCAGTCCGCCAAGAAAACAAATTAGGACGCCGATGCCTGTTCCAAACATAATCATCGCCAAAACATCGATCCATAGATGATGGCCTGGCACTAGAAGAAATAGCATCAGTGCAATAATATCGAGTAGCCCGGCAATTAAAGCAGGGACATTTCGTCCGCCTCTGAACAGTTTATCCGAAATAAAACCGGAGAACCCTGTTCCTATGATCCCGAATATTGAATTGATTGATAATATGATACCAGCTTCTTTTAAGTCATATCCTTTTTCATTTTGTAGAAAGAAGATGCCCCAACTATTTATGGCATAACGGCAGAAATACATGAAAGCACTCGAAATTGCCAGCACCCAGATTGCCGGATTTTTCAGAACGGCAAGTTGTGCTTTTTTTATGCTTGTTGCTTCTTCGGCCGATAAATTCTTTTGCGCTTTGGGTTTGTTGACAGATGGAAATCCTTCACTTTCCGGTGTATCATGTACGAACTGCCAGATTATAAACACACCCAACATCCCCAACATCCCAGAACAGAGGAATCCGAAGCGCCAACCCAGAGCTGCGACAATAAAGGTGGATAATATCCACGTCAATCCCTCTCCCAGGTTATGACTGATAATCCAAATACCATAGAATGTTCCGCGTTCTTTCTCTTCATACCATCGCGACAATTCTACGACACACGACGGAGCACCAATAGACTGGAACCATCCACTTATTCCCCAAAGAACAGCAAAGAAAATGAACGAATGAACATAGCCTAGACTAAGATTGACAGCGGCTGTTACAAACAAACCCATTGAAAGGAATTTGCGAATATTACAATGATCAGCCAAAAAACCATTAGCGAATTTCCCGACGGCATACGTAAAGAACAGTGCAGATCCGATAATGCCCAACTCTGTTTCTGTAAAGACACCTTCTTTGACTATCGGGTCTTTCATTACATTGAGACTCAGACGGCAGATATAAAACATTGTATACCCAAAGGTAAATGCAAGGAAAGTTTTCCATCGCAGGCTTTTGAACCGTGCCGCGGTTAGTAAAGCGGCGTTGACTCCTATAGCCGGTGCCGATGTTTTGTAGAAGTTCAGTAATTTTTTAAACATGATATTTCTTTTTTATCGCTAACGGCCGGTAAAATTACAAATATGTCGCTAATAAACAAAAATACTTTTTCATTTTTGCGTAATTATTGCTTTTTCTTTTCTTTTTCTTTCTTCTGTTTCTCTGATTTTCTTTTTTTGTTTTATCCTTAAACAGCAAATCGTCACCCATATCTCTAATCGTATGCATTGATTTACCTACTGATTTAACAGCGGTTGTATAAAGGGAGTCATTCATCGTTTTGCAATCATTTCTATTATAGTATTATTTACCTTTCCACACTAAGTCGTTTTTCATAAAATGGAATCCAATATAAACTTATTCTTCTTCGCCAATCACAACATCCCAAGGGGTAATCTTAATCATACTGTCCTTATTCAAATTTCTAGAATCGAGAAGTGACGTGCTGTTTTTAAATGGATATTTCATTTGTTGAGCGGTTGCTGAGAAATTAAAGATATAGTGAATTTTCTTATTCATGTCATTTGTACCCGAACGTAAGATTAGCGGGAAATGAAGTTCACGGGTTGTTGTTTCAATATTCTTTCGGTCAGCAGCCCGTGCGATAAGTTTTTGAAGCAGAGCGTCGGACGGCACAGTTGCTATATATATAAGGTGGCCTCTGCCAAAAGCATTTTCGGTGATGCATGGCCATTTGCCAAAGAACGGATGATCAATATAGGCTAAAGGTTTAGCAGTTGTAGGACAGAGAAATTCCATCCAAGTACTGACTGTATTATCACTCGCACCTATTTCATTCGCTTTAAGTTTTAAATGGCTGATGCTCGAAAATTCCTGATAGGTAAAACCGCATACCTCTCTGAGTGGACCAGGGGCAAGTAGAGGACGTACATCATCATCTTGATCGCAATAACCGCTTTTATAAAGCATTACGACTTCACCACCATTCTTTACAAAATCTGAAATTTTATTGAGCAAAACATCTGTCGCTACATATAAAGAAGGAATAACTAGCATATCATATTGATTGAAATCCTGCACTTTGTCACAAGCTAAGATATCGCATTCTATATTTTGTTTGTAGAGTGCCTCGTACACTATCCGGTCGTTATACTGTGAGCCTTCTTTGTAGGGCATAAAATCGAGACCGAACTTTGAATCGTGACTGAAGAGTACAGCCACGCGATTCTGCTTTTTCAGGTTTACCAGATGGTTCCCGATCCGATCCAATTCTCTTGCTCCCTTTTGAAACTCTGCATAGACACGGTTCGGTAGCATATCATGTCCGAGTATGCCGCGCCAATAGGTTTCTTGCCCATAATGGAGCGTGTTCCAATGCCAATATTCCACCATATTTGCGCCGCCGGAAAGAAACATATACATATTTTGACGCAACTGTCCGTCGTAAGGCGGCCACTGATCACGACTGCTCCAACCAGTGCCTTGTGCATTCGTTTCAGTAACAAGAAAATTCTTATGCCGGCACAAGTTTCGCATATAATCACATGAATAGCCAATCTGTAAACCATCTTGTGCGTCTTGCATATTGTAATAAACATTGATAGCCGGGTATTCCATTTGCCGGAATGCTTCTACCTGATCGATATTGCTGAAAGCCGGCATGAAACAATGTGTTACGAATTGATCCGGACGTTTATATTCATTGACAATATCAATCTGCCAGTTGAGGAAGTCGGATGTAACCTTTCGATTCCATCGTTCCCACCACAACTTGTACGACGGATTAGTTACACCTTTACGGTCGTAAAACTCATCCCAGGAATTAATGTTCATTCCCCAGTAGTTGAGGCCCCAACGCCTGTTAAGCGAATCGAGATTGTTGTTGAACTGTGACTTGATATAATCGCGAAACCCTAGGAAATAATCTTCATTGTCAATATTTCTTGCTTCAACTTCATTGTCCACCTGATAACCGATGATAGCTGGATTTTTGGCAAAATGTTCCATCATTTTTCGGATAATACGCTCGCAGTATTTGCGATAAATAGGGTTTTGCAAGTCCATATTCTGACGAATTCCATAATAACTCTGTTGCCCGTCATACGTTTGTGAAAGAATTTCAGGATGTTTTTTGGACATCCATGCAGGAATGGAATAAGTGGGTGTCCCGAGAATCACTTTAATTCCGGCTTTTCCCAGATGCTCGAGGATCCGATCCATCCAATCAAACTGAAAAACACCGTCTTGAGGTTCATAGAGTGACCATGTGGATTCGCCAATACGCACTACAGACAAGTTTGCATTCTTCATGAACTGAATGTCTTCATCTAAGCGGTCGGTTGGTGTATATTCGCTGTAGTAAGCGGCACCATAAAGCGGTTTGTCAAACTGATAAATGGCGTTGTTCTTGCTTTGAGCGTTTGCAAAAAAGGGAACAGCAAGCAAGAAAGTAAGGAGTATACCAGTGTGTTTCATAGGATAGAATGTTAACATTTATTATTACAAATATACCATATCTCTTTTAGAAGGCAAAATATTACGATCAAGACGAACAAAAAAAGGCCTGTCTTGTAAAAACATTTTTATGTGCTTATAGATCTTTAATTAGATCAGCTAGTTCTATTTCTTTTTCTTCCATTTGCAGACCTTTATATCCCATCTCTTTTGATTTTTCGTCTGTAAACGTAAAATAAGTGCAAGTGGATTGTGCACATAATTGTCCGCTGCTGTCAGAAATAGTTGCTTCAACAGTGGCTATTTTGCGACGAACTTCCGCTACATGAGCCCGAATCAGTAAATATCTATCATTTGTCGAAATGTGATGTCTGTATCTTGTTTTCATTTCTGCTGTTACGCCTGTCGTATTCATTTTCAACATTACAGCCCAAGCACAAATCTCATCCAATAATACAGCCTGAATTCCGCCGTGCATGGTGTCGATCCAACCTTGAAACTGCGGCTGTGGTAACCATACACTAACGACTTCATTACCATTAGCATAAAATTTCATATGCACGCCTGATGGATTGTCGGGACAGCATCCAAAGCAAAAATAGTTTTCTTTGCCTTCCCAGGGATTTTTTATTCTTTTCATCCTTGCTACCTTTCTTTATTGCAATTATCTACTGCCGACAAAAATAAAAATTAATAATATAAGTTTTTGAAACTTATGGAATCTTTTTCAACGCACGCTAGCCAGACTAAATCTGAGCCGTTCCTCCGCTAAGCCTTTTTTTGATATTTTTATTTGGCAATTACGAGTGAAGCGATAAAACTATAATTCAGCACACTTCAGCGTTGTTCTTCATTGTCCTGAATATCAGTTTCGTTATCGCGTTTATTTGGTGCTGCTTTTGTGATCGTATGTGACTTGCTCTTTGCCGGTTTCCCTAGTTTTTCCCAAGCTGCTTTTCTGGCACGATAGCGTTCAAATTTATCTTCTAAATAATTGTCTGCCATAATATCACCTTTTAGATTGGCAACAAACTTACATAAATTCTCGATTACAAACAAATGAATTTTGTTAATGCATTTTATAAAATAGTGTAGACTGAGTATTTGGATCTAAGTTTATCAAAAAGAAAAGAAGTAAAGAACATGACAGTCATCTCACTTTGAGAATTTCATTATATTTCTCATAAAATTATTGTGTTCGCATATATCACAAATATTCAAAAAACATTACCTTTATACGCTCAAAGCATAGATCAACAAAAGGAAATCATGGAATCGTTTATACATTTACACGTTCATACTCAATACTCTTTATTGGATGGGCAGGCCTCTATTGATGCGCTTATTGATAAAGCTCAAAAAGATGGTATGCGTGCTATTGCCGTTACTGATCACGGTGTGATGTTTGGAATAAAAGAATTCTTTAATAAAGTTTGTAAAATCAATTCCAAACATTATGATATTATCAAAGAATACGAAAAAGAACTAGAAGGAATTCAGGCAAAAGTAGCTCCATCAACTGAAGAGCAGTCCCATACGGCAGAACTTCAGTCGCTCATTGAAAAAGAGAAAAATAAAATATTCAAACCTATCTTCGGATGTGAATGTTATTGTGCGCGCCATGGAAGACTAAGCAAATTATCTACTCAAGATGATCGTAGCGGATGGCACCTCATTGTCTTGGCAAAAAACCAGACAGGATACAAAAACCTGATTAAAATTGTTTCACTTTCATGGACAGAAGGTTTTTATGGACGTCCTCGTATAGACAAGGAACTTCTTGAAAAGTATCATGAAGGACTTATTGTATGCTCGGCTTGTATCGGAGGTGAAATTCCCCAGCTTATACTGAAGGGACAACTCAATAAAGCGGAAGAATCGGTTTTGTGGTTCAAAAAAATATTTGGGAATGACTATTATCTTGAAATTCAACGTCATGAAACCCATGATCCAACAGCCTCTCAAGATGTGTATCCACACCAGATAATTGCCAACAAAGAAATTTTACGACTGGGAGCAAAACATCATATTAAAGTCATTGCCACCAATGACGTTCATTTTGTGAATGAAGATGATGCCGAAGCGCACGACCGTCTGATTTGCCTAAGTACGGGCAAGGATTTGGATGATCCGAAGCGTATGCGCTATACTAAACAAGAATGGATGAAGACTACGGCGGAGATGAACGCCATCTTCTCTGATCTTCCTGAAGTGCTTAGCAATACGCTTGAAATAGCTGAGAAGGTGGAGTTTTATTCCATCGACCATGCACCTATCATGCCAACCTTTAGCATTCCGGAATCATTTGGTACAGAAGAAGAATATCGCAGGAAGTTTAGCGAACAGAATTTGTTTGACGAGTTTACACGTGATGAGAATGGAAAAGTGGTGCTTAATGAAACGGATGCACAAGCAAAAATCAAAAAATTAGGTGGCTACGACAAGCTGTACAGAATTAAACTGGAGGCGGATTATCTTGAAAAACTGACATACGATGGGGCAAAGGAATGTTATGGAGAAAATTTGACTGATGAAGTCAAGGAACGTCTGAATTTTGAGCTACACATCATGAAGACCATGGGTTTTCCAGGTTATTTCCTCATTGTGCAAGATTTTATTCGTGCGGCACGTGAAGAGTTGAACGTCTCGGTTGGACCGGGACGTGGATCAGCTGCCGGATCAGCTGTAGCCTACTGCTTGGGCATTACTAGAATCGACCCGATCAAATATGATTTGTTGTTCGAACGGTTTCTTAATCCAGATCGTATTTCTCTGCCTGATATTGATACTGATTTCGATGATGATGGGCGCAGAGACGTATTGCGGTGGGTAACTGATAAATATGGAGCCCACCGTGTCGCTCATATTATTACTTATGGTACAATGGCAGCCAAGTCGGCAATAAAGGATGTTGCCCGGGTAGAGAAATTACCTCTATCAGAATCAAACTATTTGGCCAAACTTGTTCCTGATAAAATCCCCGATATGAAGAAATTTAAATTGGGAGATGCCATCAATTATGTACAAGAACTTAAAGAGGCTGCAAATGGTTCCGACGAATTGTTGCGTGATACGTTGACGTATGCTCAGAAGCTGGAAGGGAATGTGCGTAATACCGGTGTACATGCTTGCGGCGTAATTATAGGGAGGTATGATATATCCGATGTTGTCCCTGTATGTACAGCTAAAGATAAAGATACGGACGAGGAGTTATTGGTTACCCAATACGAAGGATCGGTCATTGAGGAAACAGGCTTGATCAAGATGGACTTTCTTGGACTAAAAACGCTTTCTATCATCAAAGATGCTTTAGAAAACATCAAGCAGACTACCAATGAAGATTTGGATATCGACCATATTAGCTTGGAAGATCCTGTTACTTACAAATTGTATTGTGAAGGAAGGACAACAGGTACATTTCAGTTTGAATCCGCTGGAATGCAGAAATACCTTAAAGAACTTCAACCTTCTAAATTTGAAGATCTTATCGCGATGAACGCTCTTTATCGTCCGGGACCAATGGATAATATTCCATCGTTTATTGCTCGCAAACAAGGTAAAGAGCCTATCAAATATGATATTCCTGTAATGGAACGATATTTGAAAGATACTTATGGTATTACTGTTTATCAGGAACAGGTCATGCTTCTATCTCGTTTGCTGGCAAACTTTACACGAGGCGAGAGTGATACACTTCGTAAAGCCATGGGGAAGAAACAGATCGAAAAAATGAATCATCTGAAATCAAAATTTTTGGCAGGAGGTAAAACGAATGGATATGCAGAAGATACTTTGCTAAAGATCTGGAGCGAATGGGAAAAGTTTGCGTCGTATGCATTCAATAAAAGTCATGCTACCTGCTATTCGTGGGTAGCGTATCAGACTGCATATCTGAAAGCCAACTATCCTTCGGAATATATGGCTGCCGTATTGAGTCGAAGCTTATCGAACATTGTCGATATAACTAAATTCATGGATGAATGCAAAGTGATGGGCATACAGGTTCTGGGCCCTGATGTAAACGAATCGTTCTTAAAGTTCGCGGTTAACAAGAATAAGAATATTCGTTTCGGACTTGGAGCTGTAAAGGGCGTTGGCGAATCGGCGGTAGCGAATATTCTTGAAGAAAGAACGAAAAACGGTCCGTTCAAAAATATCTTTGACTTTGTAGAGCGTATAAATTTAACGGCATGCAATAGGAAGAATATTGAATCACTGGCATTGGCTGGAGCGTTCGATAATCTGGGCATCAAACGTGAAGAGTTTTTTGCTGACACCGGAAAAGAAGAAACATTTACAGAAACTTTGATTCGTTACGGCAATAAATACCAGTTAGATAGGGACTCAGTAGCAAATTCTCTCTTTGGAAATGAGGCTTTTATTGCTATCTCTAAACCCGAAATACCCAAATGTGAAAGCTGGGGTGCTCTTGAAAAACTTAATAAAGAAAAGGAGCTGGTTGGAATTTATCTTTCTGCGCATCCTCTGGATGAATACAGTATTATTTTAAAATATGTATGCAATACTGGCGTAATAGAGCTTAAAGATCGCAGCGCTTTGAGAGGTAGAGACATATTATTAGGAGGAATTATTACGGCAACGCGGGAAGGAATGAGCAAAACAGGCAAACCTTACTGTATTGTTAAAATTGAAGACTTTACAGGTAGTGACGAGATTCCTCTGTTTGGAAGTGATTATATTGAATATAGTAAATATTGCAAGGTGGGGATGTATCTTCTTATTAATGCCCGTATAGAGCCTAGTCAATGGAAAGAAAATGATTTGAGATTCAGAATCAGTTCCATCCGATTGCTACAAGATGAAAAAGAGAAGTTGATAGAAAGAATCAGTATAAGTCTCCCAATCCATGAATTAGATGAGCAAACGATCAACGAACTATCAGTGCTGATTAAGAGCAACCCCGGAAATAGCCAACTTTATTTCCGTGTGATAGATGGAACTAACAAGATTTCGCAAACATTCTATTCTCAAAATATTCGTTTGAGTGTCACGAATGATTTGATTGATTTTCTCCAAAAGAATGAAAATATTGATTTTATAATTAACAAATAAGCCGATGCAGATGAAAAATATTGATTATTTTTGGCTGTATAAAAACAAAAAAGAAATTAAACGAAATAAATTATGGCATTACAAATTACAGATGAAAACTTTGCCGGATATGTAAATTCAGGCAAACCTATGGTTCTCGACTTTTGGGCTGAATGGTGTGGACCATGTCGAATGATTTCTCCTATCATTGACGAATTGGTTAAAGAATATGAAGGACGTGTTGTCATTGGAAAGATGGATGTAGATAATAACAATGATGTCGTATCTGAATTCGGGGTTCGTAATATTCCAACAATCCTCTTTTTTAAAGATGGAAAATTGGTAGATAAGCAAGTGGGTGCTGCGCCAAAATCGACTTTCATATCTAAGGTTGAAGCTCTTTTGTAAATAGAAGTGTATGTATCTCAAAAAAAGCCAGATCATAATTTGTTAATCTGGCTTTTTTGTTATTCGATATATACAAATACTTTTATTCGTATGGATATTCGAAGAAAAGCATATATATTTGCATATAAACAATAAAATAAATCTTTGATGACAAAAGCTGTCCATTATTTATATAATAAAATCAGATTTATTTACCTGTTTGTAATTATTTCAGTTTTTGCTCATAGTGTAAATCATCAAATCTATACACATGAAAACGGTACGATCTTAATTATAAGCTCTTATAATCCTGATACGCATAATATTACACAAAATATATCCGAGTTCATGGACGAATATAAACGTTTGGGTGGAAATTCTCCTGTCGTTATTGAAAACTTGAATTGTAAAAGCCTTCCTGAAGCACCGTTGTGGAAAAGCCGTATGTTTAAATTGCTAAGAAAGTATTCAGGGAACAACCAACCTAAAGCGGTCGTTATTCTGGGACAAGAAGGATGGGCTTCTTATCTGTCGCAAGATAAAGATCTATTGCAGGATGTTCCCGTTATATGCGGCATGGTAAGCCGTAACTTTGTTATTTTGCCAGATAGCAATACGAACCTTGCAAACTGGGCACCGAAAAGTTATGATTTAGAAAGCTTCGGTAAGATCAAACATCACGTAGGCGGGCTTGTTTATTCTTACGATATTAAGAAGAATGTAGACCTTATATTTAAATTGTATCCAAAAACTAAACATATTGCTTTAATAACTGACAATAGTTATGGCGGCATAGCATTGCAAGCTCTCGTTAAGAAGGAAATAGCCGACAATGTGGTAGATTTGATTGAACTGGACGGTCGCAAATACGATATTTATCAAATTAATGACATTATAAAGGATTTGCCTTCTCAAACGGTTTTATTACTTGGCTCATGGCGAGTAGATAAAAATGACAGCTATTATATAGGAAATGCTACTCATGCTATGAAAGCAATAAGACCCGAACTTCCTGCATTTTCTCTAACGTCAATTGGATTAGGATACTGGGCTATAGGAGGTTGCATTCCGAGATATCATCCGGAAGGAAAAGAACTAGCAAGAAAAGTGATCAAAATTCTTTCTGGAGACAAAGGACAATATATTACAGATGTCCCCAATATTTATAATTTTGATGCAGAACAATTGAAGGTTTTTAGTATCAATAATGACATGTTGCCTAAAGATTCAGTGTTTACTAATATTGATGAAAGCATATTCTTAAAGTATAAATATGAAATATTATCCATCACAATACTCATTCTTGCAATCTTTATTATTCTCATACTAATATTCTTAGCGCGTACAAACAAACTAAAAAACAAACTATTAGGTCTTCAGAGAGATAATGAATTGATATTAAACAATATTCAAACATCTTTGGCTTTTATCAATCCGGATTACACAATTAAATGGAAGAACAATATTTCCGTTTCTTGTGAAAAGCCACAATATGGAATTGGGCATTGCCCTCTTTCAGCTTCTCCAATAATTCCGTATTGTGACAAGTGCTCTTTGAAAAAGGTAATTAATGAGCATAAAAAAATAGAGAAGATAAGTAAGTTTAGTGATTGCTATGTTCATTTTACTTATATTCCTATTTTTGATGATGAAAACAAGTTTTTGGGAGTCATTTTGAAAAAAGAGGATGTCACGAAAGAGAAAAAAGCAGAAAACGAACTACGCAGGGCAAAAGAAAAAGCCGAAGGTGCCGATAAGTTAAAAACAGCATTTCTTGCTAATATGAGCCATGAAATACGAACACCATTGAATGCTATTATAGGATTTTCAAATCTTATGGCTACAGTAATCGATGATAATGAACGTAAGGAATATGCAAAAATTATCAATAGTAGTAATGATCATTTGTTACAATTAATCAATGATATTCTGGATATTGCAAAAATTGAAGCCGGAACGTTAACTTTCATAGATTCTGCAACAGACCTAAATAGTCTTTTATCTGAGATAGAGCTTTCATCTCAGCTCAAATCTACAAATGATATAGAAATTGCTTTTACTGAAAAGCTACCACAATGTACCATCATGATTGATCGAATACGGTTATCGCAGGTAATAACAAACCTTATTAACAACTCTATCAAATTCACCGAAAAGGGATATATTCATTTTGGATATCAACATGAAGATCAAGAACTTTATTTTTTTGTTGAGGATACAGGTTTTGGTATAGCACAGGGGAAAAAGGAAAAAATATTCGAACGCTTTGTAAAGTTAAATGATTTTGTACCAGGAACAGGTTTAGGACTCTCTATCTGCCAAATGATAATTAAGAAAATGAAAGGTGTAATCGGCGTTAATTCAGAAGAGGGCAAAGGTTCAACATTTTGGTTCAGGCTGCCCGATTCAATAATTATACAAAACAATGCATAAATCTATCATAAAATAATTCTCTTCCTGATCAGATTGAAATTTAACACCATCTTTGTCTGAAATCATAAATGCGTGTTATATCTTTGCACCTATTATTTTGACATGGTTCCGCGGAATTGTGTTACTATAATCTGTGTGTAGGTTTATATTTGCTTCATTTTGTAAATACAAACCCAAAAGGACTCGCAATCTGCCAAAATGGATTGTAAACTCTAACATGCTGAATGCATGATTCTTTTAATTGTTTTTTAGTAAAAACCAACAAACGTATTATGTCAACAAATTCAAAATGGATTAAACTATGCGTTTTAGTCGCATTATTTGGGGGTATTGGTACAGATAAAGCAGCAAGTAGAGATTACTTACCGTCCGTTAAATCTGTTCAACAAAGCAACAAGCTAACCGGTTTAGTAAGTGATGAGTCCGGTCCGATTGCAGGAGCCTCAATAGCGATTAAAGGAACGTCAAATGGAACAATCTCCGACGCCAACGGAAGATTTTCATTAGAAAATTTGAAAAGAGGTTCAGTGCTTGTTGTATCATTCATAGGATATGCAAGCCAGCAAATTACTTGGAATGGACAAAGCTCTCTAAACATTAAACTCTCAAGTGATACTCAAAACTTGGATGAAGTTGTGGTTGTAGCTTATGGTACTGCTAAGAAGTCATCGTTCACCGGATCAGCCAGTGTGGTCAAAGCAGAGCAGATGGAAAAAATTTCCGGTTCTGGTTTTACGGAAGCATTGCAGGGTATGAGTGCCGGCGTTAGTGTTGTAAACAATGAGGGTACGCCAGGATCCGAATCACGTATTCAAATACGTGGTATCAGCTCAATGTCTGGTAATACGACGCCGTTGTATATTGTTGACGGCATGCCTTATGATGGAACACTTACTTCCATTAACCCGTCCGATATCGAATCAATGACTGTATTGAAAGATGCTGCTGCGTCTTCACTTTATGGTTCACGTGCTGCCAACGGCGTTGTGGTGATCACAACAAAAAAAGGTAAACAGGGTAAGCCTACCGTTACTTTCCGTGGTGCTTGGGGAACATCGGATCTGGCTGTTCCACATCCCGAAAAAGCCAATCCATATCAACATTTGCTTAATTCATGGCAGGCTATCTACAACGACCAGTATTATAAATATGGTAAAACTTCTCAAGTTGCAGGCGATTATGCATCGGAAACTGTACTTTCGCACTCTGTCAACGCCCGTACAAATTCGGCTGGAGAAACAGTATATGTAACACCTTTCAAAAATATGGATCCAACCAAATATGTTTTGCATGACGGGAACGGCAATGCCTACACGAATCCGGATTTGCAAATGGTTTGGGACAAGAGCGACTGGGATTGGTATGATGCTGTTTATAGTAAAAAACTCCGTCAGGATTATGGAATCGACTTGAGTGGTTCGAGTCAGGATGGCAAGACACAGTATTTTACTTCACTTGGCTACCTTGACGATAAAGGTTATTCAAACAACGATTATTATAAACGTTATTCATTCCGCGCAAATGTGAATTCGCAAATTAATAACTGGTTGTCGATGGGTGGAAGTCTGGCATATAGCTATGCGCGTAAGCATGCTTATGGTAATATTCGCGCCCTGGTGTTCAGTAATACCTTAAATTCACCGTATCTGCGTAATACTGACAATACAGACTGGGAATATTCCCAAAAAACCGGTGATCGCGTATATGATTATGGGACAAACAATGCTAACTTTTTTGGTATACATCCTGTTAATCACGGCGATTATTGGAATAATCCGAACAATGAAGACTTTGACAGCTTTGAATATAATACAACGGCTGCTCAGTATTATGCTGAGGTTAAGTTACCCTATAATTTCAAGTTTAAGACGGCTGCAAGTTTAGACGATAATATTGAAAACAAATACTCCTATGGTTCAGCGACGCAAGGCGACGGCCAATTGGCCCCTTATGGTGTAACAATAAAGACTAATGGCGGTACTGCGGGCCGCACAACGTATAAGACGACATCATTGACATGGAATAATTTGCTTACTTGGGACAAAACTTTGGGCGATCATTCAATCAATGCGATGTTAGGTCAGGAATATTATCACTTCAATCAGCAATATAACTATGGTTATGGTGAAGGTATTATGCAGATGGATCAATTTGAACTCTCATCAACCACTACAAATTGGGCGGTTAGTTCAAATCGTATCCGTTATGCATTACTTTCAATGTTCGGGAAAGCCGATTATAACTACCAGAACAAATACTACTTGTCGACATCGTTCCGTCGTGATGGTTCTTCTCGATTCAGTAAAGATAATCGTTGGGGAACATTTTTCTCAGTAGGTGGTTCCTGGCGTGTTTCCAAAGAAGCCTTTATGAAACCAACCAGTTCTTGGTTGGATAATTTAGCTTTACGTGCCAGTTATGGTACCTCAGGTAATGATAAACTTTACAAACGCAACTCCGATGGTTCTACAGGCGATGAAATATGGTATGCTTATCAGGCATATTATTCTTCTGACAACCTTTACGGTTCATCAGGTTATCGGCCATCAACTATTGCTACACCAACCTTGAAATGGGAGAGCAATAAACAGTTCAACGGCGCTATCGACTTCAGTCTATTGACTCGCGTAAGTGGTACGGTAGAGTATTATACACGTAACTCTTCAGATTTGTTGTACTATAAGGATCTTCCTTTATCAGCACAGATAGGGGAGGCAACAGGTATCAATACAAACCTTGGGAATGTTCGTAATCAAGGCTTTGAAATGACATTAAATATTATCCCGGTTCGTACAAAAGACTTACAATGGAATATTGATGTTAACTTCTCTACCTTGAAAAATGAAATAACTTATCTGCCCAGTGGCGCATTTAACTATTCTAATCGTTCAGCTGGATATCGTATGCAAGAAGGTAAGTCATTATATGAATTTTATATGGCAAAAAATGCAGGGGTCAATCCAGAGAACGGAAACATGCGTTATTATATCAAAGACGGTAATGGAGGTTGGAAAACCACTGAGAAATATTCGGATGTAACGACAGCCGACTATCAATGGTGCGGAAGCGCTATACCAAAGGCTTTTGGTTCAATTACGAACACAGTTAAATGGAAGAGTTTTGATGCATCAATGATGTGGTATGCATCATTTGGATCAAAAATGTTTGATTATGTATATTGTGAAAACACAACTGTACGTAACGGTGTAAGCGTTGTTCAGGATCTTGTTGAAGGCAAAGTATGGACAAAACCCGGCGACAATGCCACATTCCCTCGTTGGTCAGCTGATGACTATTCTAGCACACGTAAAACTTCCGATTTTTATCTGTTCAACAACGACTATATTCGCCTCAGAAATCTTACGTTTGGATATACTGTTCCAAAAGTATGGCTTAACAAGATCGGTCTGTCTCATGTCCGTTTATATTTGAGTGGCGATAATCTTTTGACCTTTGGTACGGCAGCAAGTCACCACAACGATCCGGAAACAGGTCTGGTTGGTAACAACTATAATGGCAACGCAAATAGCGATAATGGTTACCAAACGGCAAGACGCGTATTCATGGGTGGTGTTCAAGTTTCATTTTAATTAATAAGTATTCCTATGAAAAAGATATATAAGACTATTCGATTATTACCTGTTGCTTTATTGGCTGTAGCATTCAGTGGATGTAATGACCAGTTGACTACAGAAGATGCACAGAAGGTCTCTTCTGAAACAGTCCTATCCAGTACGGTCGGATTGAATATGGTTCTCAATTCAGCATATCACTATTTGCTGATGGATGGTACAAATGGCGGATCAAGTCAGAACACGGCTAGTTATGCTGGAGTAGCAGGGCTGGCTATGCATTACGATATTTGTGGTGCCGATATTTTGAGTACAACCAACTATGGCGGGTCTGCAGAAGACTGCTACAAGTATTTGCAAGATCGTACTATGTCTTCGGGCAGTTATCCTCAACAACTTTGGTCGATGATGTATCAAGTCATTAATGAGTCAAATACGATTTTGGATGCTATTCCTTCGGCAACAGGTACCGATGCTGAGAAGAATGAGATTAAAGGTCAGGCTTTAGCCATGCGAGGCATTGCCTATTTCCATCTGATCATGAACTTCCAGCAAACTTATGCTGTGGCCAAAAATAAACGCGGTGTGATTCTGCGCACATCCTCAACGGATGATGAAAGTAAAGGATTTTCGACCGTTGAAGAATGCTATGCTCAAATATTAAGCGACCTGATTTCAGCCAAGAGTACCTTGGCGAACTATAACCGTGATGAAAAATGGCGTATTAACGCAGATGTAGTATCAGGAATGCTGGCACGTGTATACCAGGTTATGGGCAATTGGCAAAGTGCATTTTCAGAAGCCAGTAACGTTTATTCAAAATACAGTGCATTGATGAGCCAGGAAGAATGGTACAGCGGTTTCGATGGACTGATGGCAGGCGGATGTAAAGAATTAATTTGGGGCGTTAAATACACCAACTTAAGCAATATTAGTTCAAACGTTCAGTTCTGTTACTGGTATAATCAAGATCCGAGTTACGGCGAAGGAATGGAAGAAGGACCTGTATACAATTTTATTAACTTGCTAGTAGATCAGAAATATGTAGATCTTTTCGACAACACCGATTATCGCGGAACAAAGTGCGAGAAAACAACTAATGTTACCGACAATGATGAAAAAGGCGTGATGTTTTGGCATCGTTCGGCTAATTCAAGCAAGGAAACTAAAGCACGTTGGGCTTATAACAAACTGAAGACCTATGGCGATGGCGGAGGAGCGAAGCAATCGCATGCTTACAATATCGATTTTCCACTGATGCGTGGTTCAGAAATGCTGTTGATTATGGCAGAGGCCGAAGCAAATTTAGGTAACTCAGCTCAGGCGTTGACTTATTTGAACACTTTGCAGGCAGCTCGTAACGCACAACTTACAACAGTAACCGAGAAAAGTGCGCTGTTGGAAAAGATATATGTTGAACGCCGTAAAGAGTTATTAGGAGAAGGCGTTACCGGACTTTACGACTTATTGCGATTACAGAAACCTCTCGTTCGTTATGGAGCTACAACCACAAATCCAGCCGGGCATTTTGCTTCAGGACTTGTCAATCTTGAAGGCTACGACGGAACAGCAGCTCAACCGATGGGAACTATACCGGCAAACGACTATCGTTTTATTATGCAAATTCCGCAGTTGGAAATATCTAACAACAGTGCTATCAGTGAGGCTGATCAGAATCCATTCAATGGGCAATAATTATTGATTACTGAATGATATATGCAAAGAGGGTGCCTCAGAACGATGCGCCCTCTTTTTTTGCCCTTTCTTTAATTAGAAAATAACACTATTTCTGTATGAAGTGCAAAACGGCGTTTAGGTCAAAGGTGGATTTCTAAAGGTTCTTTTCACTAAAGCAATCCAAAAACCATTAACATTTCAAATCTATAAGAGAATTTACCATTTTATAGCCATTGAAAATAAAGAGATAGCGTATCTTCGTCGCAGATTCGATAGCAAATGAACAAACAACTATTTATTTGGATAATTGTGTGCCTGAACGGAGTGGAATATGTACAGGCCCAATGGACAAAACAAGATTCACTATGGCTTCATAACATTCTTTCAGGAAAAGAGAAGATCAAATTGAACGAAGAAACCCTTAAGGCTATTGAATCGGGATCTCTTATCAACAATGAGTCTAAACCGTCAGGAGCAATGCGGATGGCCCCTAAAAGTGATCTTCCCATCTCAAAAGATTTTTCCGACTATATTCAACCTAATGACACGACACATCGCAAAGTAGCGCTCAAAGATTTGCCTCCTCAAGTTTTTTGGCAGTACAATCCACCTATTAAAATTAAGGGAGTGCCTGCTTTTGAGAATATTCCTGTTTATCGCTATTCGCCGCAAGGACAAGTCACTTTTAGTATAGCTGATCTGACCAGTCGCAAAAAGCATGTGCACGATCGAAATGTCAAACGTGACGGGACGTGGAAAGGGTATAATAATTTACCGACGCCAGATGTTATCAGCAAACGTAAAGCTTATACTGGGCAACATTCAGAAGCAACTTTTCATCCTCAAATAGCGAAGAAGGATACTACTTTCACAAATAAAAACGACACTGCCTTTACTAATAAGAAGGACAGTGTCATTATTTCTAATCGAAAGGTTATTCCCACTCCGGAGGATCCTGATGCATCAAATTCTTTACAAAGAAGTCGTTGATACGGTGTAATTCGAAGTTACCTCCCAAATTGTGAGTTTTTCCTGGTAGATAAAGTTGTTCAAAGTTTTTGTTCGCTTTCATCAAAGCACTAACCACTTGCAGTGTTGAGGCCGGATCGACGTTATCGTCTAATTCCCCATTAATAAGCAGAAGCTTCCCTTTCAAGCGCCATGCGTTATCAACATTTGACGATTCACTGTACGACTTGTCTATCGGATAGCCCATCCATTGTTCATTCCACCAGATCTTGTCCATCCGGTTATCATGACAACCGCAAAGAGCTACAGCCGCTTTATAGAAGTTGTTAAACCATAGCAGAGCTGCCATTGCATTTTGACCGCCTGCCGACCATCCATAAACGCCGACGCGAGTCGTATCCATATAATTATACTTATCAGCGGCTGCCTTAATCCAGGCAATACGATCTGGATATCCCGCATCTTTTAGGTTTTTCCAGCAAACATCGTGGAAGGCTTTAGATCGATTACAAGTACCCATTCCGTCAGACTGTACAACGATGAAACCCAGTTCAACCAGCTTCACCATCAAATGGGATTCAGGTATAAAGTCTTTTGTTACGCTCGAATCATGGGGACCGGCGTAGATGAATTCTACAACCGGATAAGACTTGGAACTGTCGAAATGACTCGGGCGATAGATGTTGCCCCAGATATCTGTCTTACCGTCTCGTCCTTTAGCGCAGAACACTTCGGGCATTGTCCAACCTTCACTTACGATTTGACTAATATCGCATCTTTGAAGAATGGCAATTGTTGATGCATCCTTTGTCCGTTTCAGTTGGCTGACAGGAGGTAAATCGGGACGAGAATAGACGTCTGTAAAATATTGTCGATCTGTTGAAAAAGTGACCCGATGATTCGCATTTTCGGGTGTCATATCTTGGAAGCCTGTTCCATCCAGATGGATACGGCAATAGTGCAGATTGTATGGATCTTCGCCTTTATTGAAGCCGGAAGCCATGAAATAAACCATCCGATTGGATTCATCTACATAATCTACTCTGCGGACAACCCATTCTCCTCGAGTCACCTGTTTTTTGACAGTTCCTGTGATCCCATCAATCAGATAAAGATGACGCCATCCGTCACGTTCGGATATCCATAGGATCTCTTTGCCATCGTTTAAATCGTAACGGAAATTATTATTATAATAGATAAAAGTCTTTGTTTTTTCGTCGACCAGATGTCTGATAGTCCCATCAACGGCATTCACTTCTCCAACAATATATCGCTGATGACCACGCTGATTAAATTCGAAAGTGAAAGCACGGCTGTCATTACGCCATCCTGTCAGGGACAAAGCATATTGATTCTCATAGAGAGAGGCGTCAACAGAAATCTGTTTACGATTAGCCACATCAAAAAGAACAGGAGATGCAACAGGTAGTACATCACCGGGTTTCGCATAGTTGCGCCATTGAAGGATTGGCTGCTTCTGTGTGGAAGGGCTCGATTCGATTAGAGGAATACGACGTTCGGTGACGTCGTGTATTTTTAGTGTAGCCAGTTTTTTTGAATCAGGCGACCATATCAATGCTGTACTGTCGTAACGTAAATGAACTGTTCCATCCATCGAAAGAGCAAATTCTTCGATTTCACCTTTCTTGAGTTCGTGAGAGACATATACATTATTATCTTTTATATATGCTTTCCATTGTTTATCAGGAGAAATAACGGGCATTGGTGTTATCTTTGGAAACATCTCATAATAGAACGGCTGAGGTTCATCCTTGTTTAGTAACGAAGATTTCAACTGCTTGTCCTTTCCGGCAAAAGCAGCAAGCCCTTTTTTGCTGGAAGATTTTTGTTGTTTGCCCGTAACCGCATTGACTAAGTAATAAAAATCACCGTTTTTTTCATGATTTTTGTAATAGAAATAGTGAGTACTATCCACCCATATGGGACGGATAGCTGGTGAATAGACCCGGCTTGCACATTTCATTGCGGTGTCTGCACGTTGATAATCGGCACGCGTAACCTGAGCGGACATATATAGTCCTGATAACATAAAACCCGATATGATTATCGGGCTTATACGTGATAATAATGTTTTCATGTCATATTGTAATTGAATTATCTTCTACGACGGACACTGCGAACGGCTGAAGAACTCTCGCTCTTTTTTGCCTCAGGTTGTTTTGTCACTTTTAGTTTTGTCTCTTTGGCTGTTGAAGCCTTAACTCCACGTAAGGTCGCTGTGCTCTTCACTCTCTTTGCTTTCCCTGTATTGTTCGCCAATTGTGAAGAATCAGGTTTCAACCAAAGTGATTTTTCAAATGTTATCAACTGCCCTTCAATGCGATCCTGCTCGCGCTTCAAAGAATCAGGAGTTGGACAATAAGCCTGCAATGGCTGATTCATCAGATTCTGCGTTTTAATAATATCGCCTTTGAACATTCTCCGACGGAAGTAGTCATCCATTGTAAATGTAATAGCATTATTAATGTTTGAAGTCATAATAAATGAATTTCGGATATACGGGCGCAGCTCTTCGTAGGGAATCCAAAACATACCCATCGTCGTTGTGCCGATATCACCATCAGAAGTTAAGATCGGACAGATTGCCAGAATTTTTACATCAAATATTGAGTTGTTCTGATCGAAATACCAGGCTTCTTTTACATAGTACGATTTAACATCGGCTGAAGGAATATCGCTGTCATTGACTACGAAAGTAGTATCTTTGCCTTTTGTTTGAACTTCATAGAAGATATGGAAACGATCCAACATATCTTTTAGATTCACCAGATGTTCGTTACTGAAATCTTCGTATCCATCCAAATATTCGTATGCATTAACCTTTCCTTCGCTTACCAGCTGAAAGAGGGTAGAAAAAAGGTTCATCTGCCCGTTCATAGGTTGCGTTGGATAGTATAGTGGTGCATTTTGTTCTTCTGTGAGATTAATCTGGCGATAGATGATTCTCATCCACCGAGCATTACCAATCTGTTGCGTCATACGTTCATTTAAATCTTGAGCTCTGACAGTTAAATCGGACATAGTTGCGTCTTCCTTTTCTTTGTCTTTTGCACGTTCGCCCCGACTGACTTCAGGAGAGCGGCGCTTAGTTTGTTGGGTCGTACTCTTGTTCTCCTGAGCCTGCAAAGGTATTGCCACCAGCAAAGCAACAATTAATGATACTATATAATAAATGCGTTTCATATTTATAACTTTTAGTGAACAGTTTGATCTGTCCCACCATATTAATCAACAATTACTTCAATAGGCGAAATAGTACGATTCTTTCCATCAGGACCTTTCACCGACACATGTGTGATATAAAAACGCTTGCCACGGGCTAAGCGACGGATGTAATCCTTTTGACGTTGCGAGAACTGAGGCCCTTGCGCTACCTCAGGAATCACATTTCCCATCGAATCGTAGAACGTAAGCTCAAAGCTTAATACCGTAAACGGTACATTCAATAGGTCATCATCAATGGCCGCGAGAATTCCGTTAGCTCCTACCAGATCACGCTTAAGTAACTTTCCCCCTCGGAACTTCCGCATATTCCCATTCTGATCTTTGTATTCAATATAAGGCATTGGATCAGGCAGCGCGCGTACCCGAAAACTGCTTTTCGCCATTTCAACTGTCCGTCCGTCAGCCATCTTTGCCATTACTGAAACTACTGCATTTGTACCAACAACTGAAGGACGTGCCTCCCATTGATCTCCTTTGCGAACCAGAGTACCATTCGTCATCGTTGCTGTCACATTCCCACTCGGAACGCCAGGCACGGCTATACGTATAGGATTGGCAATGCCAGAATACAATACATTCATTAAGGTAGGGGCGACTGTAGCACTTGGTTCCGTTACAAAATATTCGCTTAAGAACTCCCGATGCATCATGCTTCCATCACTGCCAGGCATTTCAATATACCCTTTTACAGGATAAGTTCCCGGAGAACCAGCGATCGTGCTGAATACCCCGTTAGCACTGTATGGCAATGTTTTACCATTGACATATACGGTAGGGCGTTTCGTTGAATCGACAGCCGATAATACAATTGTTGCCTTGTACTGACTGCCTCGCATGACAATCTGGCTTTCAGGAATAACCTGAGCTGTGATCTGATTCACCTTATAGTCACGAACATCCACGCTGCTCAACAAGTTTGACAGGACTTCACCTTCGGCATACCTTATATCGTTTTGCAATTTGGTAAGCAGCGTGATTGCTGCTGCGACAGGCATATTTTCAAACAGAGCTTCTTCCCAACTGCGAGTATTAATTCCACCCTTGCGAGGAGCTTTCGTTGATAAGCTAGCCTCTATTACATGCAATTTAGCTGTGTCTTCAATCATTGACCCCAGCATTTTGCGATAGGAATCGATGCTCAAGCGCAATTTTTTCCCTTGGCCTGACACAGGCGATAACATTACTCGCGAAGCGGCTTCCAGGTCATCCTTATGGTCAATATTATTCACATCTCCCTTTTTTCCATCAGCAATTTTTACAATCTTTACCTTTAGTTCCTGTACGAAGTTAAACAGGCTATCGGATGTATTTTGTACCGTCTTCCCTTTTTCATACCACACACGGACCTTTTCAGGATTGGTTTGATAATAGGCTTTCAGTTCATCTGTGACAATCTTGTTTCGTTTTGTCGCATTCGCGAGAGAAGTTCGCAAGCTGTTTTCTACCAATTCAAAACCATCAAGTACTTCTGACGACACATTAAGTGCCATCATAGCGATGAAAACCAGATACATCAGGTTTATCATCTTTTGACGAGGCGAATTGGGATTATTTGCTATTCCTGACATAGTTGCTTACTTCATTGGATTATTGTTATACGGTGCCTGAGGATAACCATAAGGCGGATATTGTGGTTGCTGATAATTATTAGGCTGCGGTTGTTGATATTGTGGCTGTTGTGGTTGCTGAGGGACAGCGGTGTAACCCATATTTACCGTCATAGCCTGAAGTAAACGAGCATAAACTTGATTCAGATCAGCCAATTGGTGCGTCATTTTTTCTGTCTCATTTCGAAAGATAGAACTGTCGACTACCGAGCCGTCATACATTTCACGAATACGATTTAATCCTCCCGTAATATGTTCGAGGGATTCAATTTGCGAACTGATGCTCTTCAATTGTATCTCATAAATAGTATTCAAACCGGAAATATTACGATTGAGTAATTCCATCTGTTGAACATATCCACGTGAATTCTGACTCAATCCTTCCGAATTATCGGTGATGCTTTTGTACGAAGCGAGCAGCGTTGTTGAAATATTAGCCAGCGAATTTGTAGCATCGCTGAAATGTTGCATATTATCTGACAATCCTGAAAGCTGGTCCAGATATTTTTGTGTAGCATCCGTTAGTTCTGCCATCTTCGAAATCTGATCGGCAGCACCGCTTAGTTTTTTGATGCTCTCCGACAAATTTTTAGTATCTTCTTCACTTACATTAAGGCCTAGCTCGGCAATGCCATCTTTCACTTTTGTATCAGCCGTAGCCGATCCTTCAAATCCGGCAATATTTATCCGTGGATGACCGGATGTATTATCATCCACCATATTATCCGATGAATTAATTGTAGAATCAAGACTGGTCCCCGTAAAATCGGGACGATCCATTGGGTTCTTTGATTTTAACACAGGAAAAACATCTTCCCAGTGATATTCACTAAATGGATGCTCGAAGGCCGAAACAAAGAAAACAATAGATTCGACTGTCATGGCAATCATTAATATCTGATTGGCGTATGGCAAATGCAAAATTTTAAACATTGCACCCAAGATAACAATAGATGCGCCCCAACTATAAGTATAATTCAGTATCCGGCGACCGCGTTCGCTAGCCAAGTACATCTCAAGACGATTCTTATATATTCTATACTTTCCCATGATGTTTGTATTTCTTTTTTTTGTGGCGTAAAGCCACTTAAATGCTTTTTTTACTTATTTTTACCTTTAGCTTTCGAAAAACCTATCTGAGTTCTTACACAGCGGAATCCGATGTACGAACGAGTCTCGTTTTGAAACTCAAATGTACGCATATCCGAACGGATAAATTGAGAGACATCCTTCCATGAACCACCACGAACGACTTTTTTCTTCATAGCATATGGATCTTGTTTTGCTGCATTATACTGCAAGTCCGGATTCATATCATTCATTTGGCTTGGTCCTGATTCTGAATAAGAAGTAGAAGTCCATTCAGCCACATTACCAGCCATATCATACAGACCAAATTCATTAGGAGCAAACGAGCCGACACGCGAAGTGATTAGATGCCCATCTTCTGTATAATTACCTTTGCCTGGCTTGAAGTTCCCTAAAAAACAACCTTTACTTTCTAAAGCATTGCCCGCCCATGGATATTTTCTGTCGTTTTTACCTGTACGCGCAGCGTATTCCCATTCACCTTCTGTTGGAAGCCTGAATGGCTCAATAGTTTGCCCGGTAGGCAGATTTAGAGATTCTTTAAACATATTGGTACGCCATACACAAAACGCAGTTGCCATTTCCCAGGAAACGCCGACAACAGGATAGTCGTCATAGCCTGGATGAGAGAAATACATACGTAGATATGGTTCGTTATAAGCATTCTTAAAATCATTTACCCAGCAAGTTTCGTCAGGATAAATATTGATAATACGGGTATTTAAAAAATCCCACGGTCCGCTAAGCGGGCGAGTAATGGTTTCATTAACCACCTTCCCGTCTTCCGTAATATAAGCAGTATCCTTAGAAATCATAACTATTTCATTCGGATCAACTTTAATATCAGTATTACGTACGCGATCATTTGGATTCAGCTGGTTCTTTCTGAGTGCAGCTGCTGTATAATCATACCATTCGTACTTGAAATTCATTTGTTTTGGGTCTAGTTTCTTTTCGCCCGTTACCGGATTTGTCATATAAACACTTTCAATAGCGCGTTGTTCATCTTCGGTCGCACGTTTCCAAGGGATAGGTCTAGTCCAATCCAGATGCGGAGTGACAGGTTCGCCATACTTATCTTCGGTGATCTTAAATAGATCATTACCACCATAGGCGGGATCGGCCAAACGTTCGCGGATGATAGAATCGCGCACCCAATAAACAAACTGGCGATATTTCGCATTCGTTATTTCTGTTTCGTCCATCCAGAAAGCATCAAAAGAAACACCTTTGGTCTCAGGGTTGAGCCCCCAAAGTGAATCTTTATCGGCAGGTCCCATATCGAAGGAACCTCTTTTAACCAAAACCATCCCATAAGGAGCCGGTTCGTTTATTGCTACCGAACGTACACCTGTTACTTCTCCTCCATCGCCGATCAATGATCGACCACACGAAGCAAATATAGTAACCGCCGTAAGTACTAATAATACTTTTTTCATATACCTATAATATACGTACACTTTTATGTCTGTTTTTCCCTGCTTTTGTTTTTTGCAACTTGATCTGATAGTTAACCATTAACTCATGGCTTCCGGAGCTACCTTTCAAGATAGGTGTAGTTGGAAAATCGTAAGCATATCCTACCTGAATATTTCCAAATTTAGCTCCCACTAAAAATATTACCGCTTCATTCACACGCCAGGAAAGTCCTCCTATAAACATTTTGTTATAAAGTAACCGGGCGGTAATATCCGTCTGGAAACTCTGTATATCTGTTTTAAGGAATACAGACGGTTGTAATTCAAACAACGGATTGTTTAGTTGAATATTGTATCCGGCCGTTAAATTGTATGTGCTGTTTATAAACGTACTCGAATATTCATTTAATTTAATTTCCGGTTGTGTAATATGCGTGATACCAAAACCTGCATACAGGTCTTTATGAGTATAATAGAGACCGAAATTCATATCCATTGACATCCCGCTTACCTGTTCCTTGGGAATTGCTTCATCTTCCGATTGAAAATAGTCGGAAGAAGGATAGTACACTTTCGTCCCATCGAACGACTGGTTTACCAATCCGATTTGTAAACCAATACTTAATATTCCACCGAACAATTTTTGTTTATAGGCATACTGCCCTGCTACATGTGTATTTTGAAAAAGTCCAATCCCCTCAGTAAAAACCGTAAGCCCTAATCCATTATTTGTTTTTCCCAAAGAGAAAGGCATGTCAGCATTGATAAAGAACGAACGTGGAGCACCTTTGATGCCAATCCATTGTAAACGGTCTATGGCAAATAGGTTCATCGTTCCAGATGAACCTGCATAGGCGGGATTATAGTAGCCCATAGCAGCAAAGTATTGACTCAGCTGCGCGTCATACTGTGCTTTGACACTTGTTGCGTAGCTTATCAAAACTATAATAAGGAGGAAATATTTTTTCATCAATATTGATATCACTCAATTCCAGCATTATAACCGGACAACGTAATATAAAACGTAATCTTTATTGAGAAATTGTATTTGCTTACATTTATTTAATATACATACAAATTTCATCCTTCGTTTATATTGTCATGGAATTTCACTCATAAAAGTAAAAAAGCGAGGAAAGGATAAAATTTCCCTTACTTCGCTTTTGTATAGTGTGCTATTTGCAAGCGTTTATAGCACATCAGTATTCTTCTTCATTAAAGAAAAAGTCTTCTTTACTTGGGTAGTCTGGCCAAATATCTTCCATACACTCATATATTTCACCATCATCTTCAATCTCCTGCAAATTTTCAATGACTTCCAGAGGCGCTCCAGAACGTTGCGCATAGTCAATCAATTCATCCTTGGTAGCAGGCCAAGGCGCATCTTCCAAATATGAAGCTAATTCCAATGTCCAATACATAGCTGTCAAGAATTAAGTTTGGCCACCTTACGATGGTCGGATTATCTAATTTTTCGCAAAAGTATAATTTTATTTTTTAGATGCAAGTATTATCCCATATTATTTCTTTGGCATTATTTTTTAAACACTCCTTACGAGCCATAACAAACAGATAATCAGAAAGTCTGTTTATGAAAATTAACACCGGCTCTTCCACTGGCGAATCAGCTGCCAGATGATAAATACATCTTTCTGCTCTCCTGCATACCGTACGGCACACATGTGCTATTGCTGCCGTATGAGTTCCACCCGGAAGAATGAAGTTACGCATTTTAGGCAATTTTTCATCAATTCGATCAATTTCCTGTTCAATACGCGTAATGGTCTCAGGCATTACTCTACTCTTTATTTTTAGTTCAGAATGTTCTTGATCAGTAGCCAAGTATGACCCAATAGTAAACAATTTGTGCTGGATAAACAGTAAGAAATCCTTATCTGCCTGATCCCCAATTTCTGTAATCAGTAATCCAATAAATGAATTTAACTCATCAATTGTTCCATAACTTTCAATACGTTTGTCGGCTTTTGAAACACGATAACCTCCCACAAGCGATGTCATTCCTTTATCGCCGGTACCTGTATATATTATACTTTTCTTTATATCCTGCATTTTATTATTTATTTATTGATTAATGTAAAAACAAAAGTAAAAAATTATCTTTGATGACGAAAATAAACGTGTAAATTAATAGTAACCTCATGGCAAAAATTAAGTATTATGTAGTTTGGAACGGCTTAAAGACCGGAGTTTATGATAAGTGGGAAGATTGTAAGCAACAAGTCTACGGGCAAAAAGGAGCAAAGTACAAAGCCTTTGAGACGGAAGGAGAGGCTTTGGACGCCTATGCCAAAGGTTATGAATATTATCTGAAAAGTGTGGCTTCACCTAAAGCCATTTCGCGTCTTACAACTCCTGACGAATTTGCCGCACACCCTATTTTAAACAGTATTGCCGTCGATGCTGCCTGTAGTGGAAATCCGGGTGACATGGAATATCGCGGCGTATATCTTCCCACGAAGCAAGAAATATTTCACCTTGGTCCGATGAAAAAAGGAACAAATAATATCGGTGAGTTTCTGGCGATTGTTCATGCACTTGCATTGCTCAAGAAGAATAACAGTTCGTTGCCTGTTTATTCCGATAGCCGCAACGCAATCAATTGGATTGAGAAAAAGAAGTGCAAAACGCTGCTAGAAAGATTGCCGGAGAACGAACCTATATTTGATCTGATCGAACGAGCTGAAAGGTGGCTTGCCACAAATACTTATTCCAATCAGATTATCAAATGGAATACGTCAGAATGGGGAGAAATTCCTGCCGATTTTGGAAGGAAATAGAAATCTGGCGCTTCAATCATAAATATAAAACGCCGATAATACCTCCTGCTATGAGAACAAGGCCAAGGACTGCATAGAAAATGCGCGCCCCTTTGCGACCAAAGCGCCTGACAAACATCATAACACCCTCGCTCTCAAAATACCAGTTAAAATTAAAGACAGCAGAGACAAGAGAAAATGCACCCATAAGGATGAAAATCACAAAAAGAAAATAAATTGTTGGATCCATTTTAATCGATTACTACGGTACGTGATCCGTCAGCATTTTCTTCTATATTGACATTGACTACATCTCCGGGGAGCAATTCTTCAATTTTCTCCGGCCACTCGATGAAGCAGAGCGCACCGCTATAAAAATAGTCCTCTGTACCGATATCTTCAGCCTCACTTAGTTTATTGATGCGATAGAAATCAAAATGATAAATGAGTTCGGCTGTTGATTCACTACGATATTCGTTAATAATAGCAAACGTCGGACTATTGATGACATCTGTCACACCCAGTCCTTCGCAGATCGCTTTAATAAATGTAGTTTTTCCGACGCCCATCTTCCCATAAAATGCAAAAACGGTACGATCGTCCATATTGGCAATGAACTCTTTCGCTGCCTGATATATTTCATCTAAATTATCAATCTTTATCGTTGTCATAATTCTTCTAGTTTGAAACGGTGCAAAGATAATGCAACTCTTTTATTCTGCGAGCATAAAATCCAACTGTTTCTTCTCTAAGTTTGCCTGAGCTATTTTTACTGAAAGGGTGTCGCCGAGGCGATATGTTTTTTTCGTGCGGCGGCCGACCAGGCAATAATTTTTCTCATCATAATCGAAATATTCGCCTGTCAGATCACGGATTGGAACAAGACCTTCGCATTTGTTTGCAATTAATTCAATATACAATCCCCATTCGGTAACCCCACTGATTACACCATCGAATACTTTGCCAATCTTGTCGGCCATAAATTCTACCTGTTTGTACTTTATCGAAGCCCGTTCGGCATTGGCAGCTACCTGCTCCATTTCCGAGCAATGGTCGCAATACTCTTCATACTTGGATTTGTTAACGCTACGGCCTTTTTCCATATAGCGTTCCAATAATCTGTGAACCATTATATCCGGATAACGGCGAATAGGAGATGTGAAATGTGTATAAAAGTCAATAGCCAACCCATAATGGCCAACATTTTCTGTTGTATAGCGCGCTTTTTGCATTGAACGGATAGCCAGCGTTTCGACCAGATTTTCTTCGGGCTTGCCCTGTACATTGTCTAAGAGTTTATTAATGCTCTTTGACATATCAGTTTTTGATCCTATCAGTTTCAGCTTATAACCGAAGCGGCTGATAAAGTTTGAGAAATTTTCTAACCTTTCAGGATCCGGCTGTTCATGGATTCGATAAACGAATGTTTTTTTTGCTTTTTCCTTCGGAACCTTTCCAATTGATTCAGCGACGGTCTGATTTGCCAGCAACATAAATTCTTCAACTAACTTATTGGCTTCCTGGGCGATCTTGATGTACGTACCTATCGGTTTCCCATTCTCATCAATATCGAATTTTACTTCCGAACGTTCGAAACTGATAGCTCCATGTTTGAAACGACGTTCGCGCATTTTTTTTGCAAGTTCATTAAGTGCAAGAATCTCTTCTTTGCAGTCACCTTCACCCGTTTCGATCACACTTTGCGCTTCTTCATATGTAAAGCGGCGATTACTTTTGATGACTGTACGTGCAATATGCGATTTCTGTACATCGCCATTATTATTCAACTCAAATATGGTGGAGAAGCAAAGTTTTTCTTCGTTTGGGCGCAGTGAACATATTTGATTACAAAGGCGTTCTGGTAACATCGGAACGGTTCGGTCCACCAAATATACCGATGTGGCACGTTTATAAGCTTCTTTGTCGATCATGCTTTCAAATTTTACGTAATGAGTTACATCTGCAATATGTACACCCACTTCCCAGTTGCCATTATCTAGTTTGCTTGCCGAAAGAGCATCATCGAAGTCTTTTGCATCTTTCGGATCGATAGTGAAAGTTGTCACATTCCGAAAATCTTCGCGTTTACTAATCTCTTCAGTAGGAATTGTATCTGGAATTTTATCAGCTGCTTTTTCTACATTTGTCGGATATTTGTATGGTAAATCAAATTCGGCAAGAATAGCATGCATCTCGGCATTGTTTTCACCTGCTTTACCTAATATATCAATTACTTCTCCCAGCGGATTCTTTGCTTCATCCGGCCATTCAATGATCCGGGCTACTACTTTGTCTCCATTTTTTCCCCCTTTCAGTTTGTTTTTCGGGATGAATATATCGTTCGCTAATGTTTTACTTTCGGTAATTAGAAATGCGAAACCTTTAGTCACTTGCAATTTTCCGACGATTGTCCGGTTCTTACTTTCCAAAATTTCTATCACTTCTGCTTCCGGATCTGCATTTCTGCGTTTTGCCAGAAGTTGTACTTTTACCTTGTCGCCGTCCATGGCGTGTCCTGAATTACGCTCGGCTACAAATACCGGCGTTCCGCCATCTTCTGGAATAAATGAATTTTTACCATTACTGCGACGAACGAAGGATCCAATAGCTATTGTTCCCAAATCGTTAAAACGATAGCGGCCACGGTCGATCTCTGAAATGAAATTATCAGCTGCCAGATCATAAAGAATATCTACAACTTCAAGCTTCTGCACCTGATTTTCAACATTTATCAGCTTGCTTATCTGTTTATAATTGAATATCTCTTTTGGAGAAGATTTGAAAACAGATATGATAGAATTGACTATTGCCTCTTTCTTCATCCGTCTGTTTTTACTCCTGTTGGGACTTTTTGTTTTTTCTTCTTTATTATTTCTTTTAGTTCGATTGTTCTTTGTCATATAATATATTATTTACTGCAATATTCGCTAAAATTCTTGACATTAACAATAAAGCAGTCCTAATTTATACTAAGTATTCCTGTTGGCGGAATTAATTTATTGAAAAATTGCATATTCCGGGTGATTAGATAAAGCGGAGCTTCGCTTTTGGCTGAAATTCTAAATAACAAATACGCCTATCATATTCCTTTCTACCGTCAACTGCAAATCTTTGAAGAATATCGATAACCTTTTGACATTCTTTAGGAATTTTGAAATACGCGGCTTGCCGAATGCTTGCTTTTACCGAATGACTTTTATACACATAGCGGTTCACCCATTTTTAATCTACGGGATCACAGTATACAGTAAACAGCAATATAGCAACTTGTTAGTTGTGACGCTACGTTCCATTCGTAAAATTTCAGCATCGTCGGTGTTTTAGTAATTGATTAATATTTAGCATATAAGCTCGGTGATGCTAAAATTATCAGCATCACCGAGCCATTTGTCTATAAAAACATTGTATTATTCTATATATAAATTTATTAAACTGTATATCTACGGTGACGCCGTATATTCAAGAAGATTTGAGTGGGCTAAAAGGCCTCATCGCGGAGGCACTTTCCTCATCAAAAAAAGTATATACTCTTGCGATGCGAAAGTATATACTTTGAGGGTATGATAGTATATACTTTTAGCTTCAATAGTATATACTATTTTATCAGGAAGTAGTGTATACTGAATGTAGTGATTTTTATTTTAATCCAAAAGAATTTGCAGCCACGCCTCTGACACCGGGTACGCATTTGAAAAGACTACCACTGAGCGGATACTTCTCCAGTTCTTCTTTATTTAGTCCTTTGCGAGCCGTTGTAATATAAAGCGTATCCAAATGTGCACCGCCAAAAGCACAAGAAGCAACGTGCAATGCTGGAACCTCCACTTTTCTTAATAATTCACCAGTATAGGGGCTATAGCAATATACGCCACTTCCTCCCCACTGCGCCACCCATAGATTATCATCGCTGTCGATGGTCATCCCATCGGGAGAGCCGGTGCCTTTAGGAATATTCACAGCAATACCATCAAACAATATTTCACCTGTGCTATTATTATATCGATAGCGTGCAATACGGTTGGTTGGTGTGTCGTTATAATACATAAACTTCTTGTCTGACGACCAAACGATGCCATTCGAAGTAGTGATTTTTTTTAATTTTTCATTTAGTTTACCATTGGAAGTTACAGTGTACAAGATGCCATCCCCTTTTGCATGTTTCAGGCTCATTGTACCTACCCATAAACGGCCGGCCGGATCACATTTCCCGTCATTGCATCGTACATCTCCGTTTTTATCAGGAATTGGAATCACAGAAGTATTTATCCCGCGGTTAAGGTTCACTCTCACAATCTCATCTTGCAAGGCAACGATCACTGTCGAATCTGTTTCCGGTACAACGGTTGATATCATTCGGTTGAATCTCCATACTCTGCATCCTTTCTTTTTAGGAATATATTCAAAGAGTTTCTTTCCTTCAATATCTACCCAGAATAAAGAGTTTCTTCCCGGATGCCATATAGAACCTTCGCCGGTCGTGGCCAGGCAGGAGAAAGCGAGCTCTGCCTTTTGTTTTTTTGCATTGAAAAAGCATGAGGAAAGTCCTGTAAGTAGAGATAGAATTATTAGCCAATGTTTAATTTTAAGAGAATTCATCACTTATGAATTATATAATCACATCTCAATATTCAAATACACCTCCCCCTAAAAATTCTCGAAGCAGAGAAGCCTTCGGAAGGCTGTCGTCGGACAGGTAGTTAAAATAGCGCAAGAAACGTAATAAACGATATGCTTCCGCATTTTCAGGCTCATTTTCACGAACTTGTGCTAAAATGGGCTCAGCGTATTTACGCATAGCAGCAAGCTCATAAAGCATTGCACTATTGAACATGGCATCGGCATTTTCCTGATATGGGAAAATCCATTTGTCTTCGCCCCGTCTGACGCTTGGCCATCGGGCAATTGTTTCGCAAGCTGAGTAGCCACGGAAACGATAATCACGAATAATCCGACGCAATAAACGATTATCGGTTGTCGGAATCCAGTTGTGATTATCAAGTGCAATCGTTGTCAGCACCGATACATATATACGGTATTTGTATTTCTCATCAATCATGGAAGTTAGTTTTGGATTCAGTCCATGAATACCCTCAATAACCAGGATCGAATCATCTTTCATTTGCAGTTTTTTTCCCTTGAAAACGCGACGTCCCTGTCCGAAATCAAAACTAGGTACGCTTATTTCTTCCCCAGCAAGAAGTTTTTGCAGATCATTATTAAAATAAGGAAGATCAAGTGCATACAACGACTCAAAATCATATTCACCATTTTCGTCTTTCGGCGTATCTTCACGATTCAGAAAATAGTCGTCAAGAGAAAGACCGACAGGATGTATCAGATTGGTAACCAGCTGTATTTGCAAGCGTTTGCAGAATGTAGTTTTGCCTGAAGAAGAAGGGCCTGAAATAAGAACAATACGTACACCGTCAGCATAACGATGTGAAATATCTTCTGCAATCTTGGCCACTTGTTTCTCCTGCATAGCTTCCGAAACCAAAATAATTTGGCTTGCCAGTCCTTGTTCAATAGCGCGATTAAGGTCGCCTACATTATTTAAACCGACCGTACGCTGTAAAGTAAGATGCCGTTTATAGGCTTCGAACATCTTGTCCTGCTTGATGACAGGTTCCAATTCCTCTGGATCAGTTCTCTTAGGAACGCGCAGCAATACACCATCGAAATAGGGAATCAAATCGAACAGCGAAATATATCCTGTTGATGGGGTCAGGCAACCATAAAAGTAATTGACATATCCATCCAAATCATAATAGGAGGTATAAGGCATTCCTACCGATTTGATTAGTTTTACCTTGTCTTCCATTCCGCGTTCATGGAACAGAGCGGCAGCATTTTCAGTCTGTATTGTTTTTAAATGAAATGGAAAATCAGCATCGATAATATTCTGCATTCTGGCTTTTACTTTTGCAATTGTTTGTTCATCCAGCTCTTTTCCGTTTTTAATCACACAATAATAACCTTTTGAAACTGGATGTTCCAATCTTACGATTGCCGTAGGTAAAATATCATTTACAGCTTTGGAAAATATATGGCATAGCGAACGGACATAAGCTCTCATGCCCGAAAGTTGCGTATAATCAACATATTCTATATCTTTTGGCCCCCAACAACGATAATTCAATCCTTGTACCTTATTGTTTACTTGAGCATTCATCGGACGATAATGAAGTGGTGAATTCACCATGGGGTAAATGTCTAACAAAGAAGAGCCAATAGGGACATCTTTGTACATCTTGTTGTTTTTGCAATAAATTGTAATCGTCTCCGGCATACTTTACAGCTATAATTTATAAATTTGTCCCCGAAAGTAGGAATATTAATCGGATATATATCCACTTAAACATTATTTAAATGGACTATTCTTTTTTTGATTTTCTGCGTCTTATCGGCTCTTTGGGCGTGTTCCTTTATGGAATGAAGATCATGAGCGAAGGACTGCAGAAGTTTGCAGGTGACAGATTGCGAAAGATTTTGACGGCAATGACGACCAATCGGGTGACGGGTGTATTGACCGGAGTTTTAATTACCGCACTAATCCAGTCATCCTCGGCGACAACGGTTATGGTCGTCAGTTTTGTAAATGCCGGACTATTAACGCTGACTCAATCTATCGGAGTCATCATGGGAGCAAATATTGGAACAACTGTTACGGCATGGTTGATTTCGGCTCTCGGATTCAAAGTGGATATTTCCTCATTTGCCCTTCCGCTCCTTGCTTTTGGAATTCCTCTCTTATTCTCCTCAAAAAGTTCACATAAGTCATTCGGCGAATTTATTTTCGGTTTTTCGTTCTTGTTTATGGGACTTGAAGCTTTAAAAAACAATGCTCCCGATCTGGGCGCCAATCCGGATATGTTGGCGTTTGTTCAGAATTACACCGACATGGGATTTGCTTCCATTTTGCTATTCTTATTGATCGGTACCATTTTGACTATGATTGTGCAGGCTTCATCAGCCACAATGGCACTTACATTAATCATGTGTGCTAATGGATGGATTGATTTTCACTTGGGTGCCGCACTGGTTTTAGGCGAGAATATTGGCACAACCATCACTGCCAACCTGGCTGCATTAACAGCGAATACTCAAGCAAGGCGAGCCGCTTTGGCACATCTGACATTTAATGTATTCGGTGTTTGTTGGGTGTTGGTCGTATTCTATCCGTTTACAAATGGGATATCATGGTTCGTGACAAACGTAATGCACGTAACAAGTCGAGCCATAGCTCTTCCATTCATGCTTTCTGCCTTTCATACCGCGTTTAATGTAAGCAACACCTTTATTATGATCTGGTTTGTAAACGTGATAGAAAAAACTGTCTGTTCAATTATTAAAGGTAAGAAAGAAGAAGAAGAAGAATATCGTCTTCGCTACATTTCGAGCGGGATGTTATCAACTTCAGAGCTTTCTATATTACAGGCACATAAAGAAATAACACTTTTTGCAGAGCGTACCAACCGGATGTTGGGCATGGTTAAAGAGTTACTTTATCAGAAAGACGTTAATGCATTTTTAAAGACTTACAGTCGCGTTGAAAAATATGAGAATATCAGCGACAGTATGGAAATAGAAATTGCCAACTATCTGACTTGTGTGGCCGAAGGTCGTTTGAGTTCCGAAAGTAAGGAAGAGATACGCGTCATGCTGCGCGCTGTCTCTGAGATTGAAAGTATTGGTGATGCCTGCAACAATATGTCTCGCAGTATCAAACGGCGTAATGAATTTAAATCGGTCTTCACTGATGAGTTGAATCATAATGTTGATCATATGCTTACTCTTGTTGAGAAGGCGCTCGAAAGGATGATTTTTATTTTAAAAAAATCAAGTATCGAACCTAACGACATAAATCCCTCTTACAACCTTGAAAACGAGATTAATAATTATCGCAACGAATTGAAAAATAAAAACATAGAAGATATTAATGATAAGAAATATCAATATCAGGATGGTGTTTACTATATGGATATCATTTCGGAAGCGGAAAAGCTGGGCGATTATGTTTTGAATGTGGTACAGGCGATTATTGAAAAGAAGATATGATTATTGAAAAGAACATTAAAAGGATTTTTTCTAAAAGATTTATTTTCTGGTAAAGTAAATGTTTTTTTGAAAAGGAGCGTGTACTTTTTGGAAAAAGGATGCACCCTTTCGGTAAAAAGTATGCAATGAATTTTTTCTTATGTTCAAATGTTTTCTATCTTTGTAGGGATTAAGAAAATGATGAAGATGAGAAAGATATTGAGAACAATTAAATTGCTTATTGTAACGATAGGGTTCGGGGTGATGCAGGTTTCAGCGCAAACAGTTTTTGGCGTTCGGGCCGGTGGCACTTACTCTTCCATGGCACAAAAAGTGGAAGGGACGTATCGTTCCGGTGCGCGTTGTGGTTTTAGTGTTGCCGGACTTGCCGATATTCACGTATATAAGCGTTGGTCATTCCGTCCTGAAGTAGCTTTTGTCAATGAAGGAGGTTCGTTTTTATCGGATTATGCTGTTGAAGGAGCACGTAACTTATACAATAAATGCAACTATTATTCTATTCAGATTCCTTTGGACGCGGCCTATAATTTTGTTATAAACAATATTCATCTGGGGATCTATTTTGGACCGTCGCTTAACTTTTCGCTTTTCGGAAGAATGAATACAGAAAATCAACATGTAGATATCAACTTTGGAGATACGAAATCGACTGATTTGAAATCATTCGATTTGGGTGTCAATTTGGGTGTACACGTTGATTACAAACAATGTTTCTTTGCTATTTCGAATGTGTTTGGGACGTTAGATCGCCGTGCCATGAAAGGAGAAGGGGAGTCGTCTCTTTATCAAAACAATGTGATGTTTTCATTGGGCTATATGTTTAGATGATGCAACCGGATAAGTTTAATTTGCATCAATGATTTCTTCGGATCAGAATTGTAAGCAAAAATAGGACGAAAAGTTTTGTAATTCACAGAAAAGCCGTACCTTTGCAAGCCGAATATTATCAAAATAGTACTAAGAGCTTAATACTTAGAGCATTGTTGTGTCATACAGTGTCCGTAATAACAATGTATACTGAGGATTGGCTTCTTGTTTTTTAGAGTTATTAATTTATTAATTTATTAAGCAGTGGATACTTTAAGTTTTAAGACCGTTTCTGCAAACAAAGCAACTGTAAACAAGGAATGGGTCATTGTTGACGCTGATGGACAAACATTAGGGCGCTTCTGTGCAAAGGTTTCCAAACTTTTGCGTGGAAAGTATAAACCTAATTTCACTCCTCACGTTGATTGTGGTGATAATGTGATCATTATCAATGCAGAAAAAATCGTTCTGACCGGTAAAAAATGGGATGAACGTGTTTATTTGAGATATAGTGGATATCCTGGAGGACAGGTAGCTTATACTCCGGCAGATCTGTTAAAGAAAGGACCGGATCACTTGTTCCGTAAGGTCGTAAAGGGAATGCTTCCCAAGAATAGTTTGGGGGCTAAGTTGTTGAATAACTTATATGTGTATGCAGGTACCGAGCATAAACAGGAAGCTCAGCAACCTAAGTTAATCGATATAAACTCACTTAAATAATAACAATGGAAGTAGTAAATGCAATAGGAAGACGCAAAGCAGCAGTTGCTCGCGTATTCGTTAGCGAAGGGACAGGGAAAATCACGATCAATAAACGTGAATTTACAAGCTATTTTCCTTCTACCATCCTTCAGTTTGTTGTTAAGCAGCCTCTCGTAAAGCTGAATGTTGCTGAACAATATGACATTAGAATTAATCTGGATGGCGGTGGTTTCAAAGGCCAGGCAGAAGCAGCACGTTTAGCTATCGCTCGCGCATTGGTTAAAATCAATCCGGAAGATAAAACTGCTCTCAGAGCTGAAGGTTTTGTAACACGTGATCCTCGTGCGGTTGAACGTAAGAAACCAGGACGTCCAAAGGCACGCAAGAGATTCCAGTTTAGCAAACGTTGATGTTATTTGTGAGTTTCTTACAACGACTAAGCGTTTAGTATCTAAATTGTCGGGATTCTTTTAACATGTTGAATGCAGAAAGACTACCTGATGGTTGAGTTAAAAACAAAGAATGTAAACGATTTAAAAAGAAAACAATGTCAAGAGTAAATTTTGATCAGTTATTACAAGCAGGTTGTCACTTTGGGCACCTCAAAAGAAAGTGGAATCCTGCAATGGCTCCTTATATTTTTATGGAGCGCAATGATATTCACATCATTGACTTATATAAAACAGTTGCTAAAGTAGACGAAGCAGCTGAAGCCTTGAAAAACTTGGCAAAACAAGGAAAGAAAGTGCTGTTCGTCGCTACTAAAAAACAAGCTAAACAGGTTATTGCCGATAAAGCATCCTCTGTAGGAATGCCGTATGTTATTGAACGCTGGCCGGGTGGAATGTTAACAAACTTTCCAACAATTCGTAAGGCAGTTAAGAAAATGACTACTATCGACAAGATGACTAAAGATGGTACTTTTGATAATCTATCCAAGAGAGAAAAACTTCAAATTACTCGTCAACGTGCAAAGTTGGAAAAGACTTTGGGTTCAATAGCAGATTTGACCCGCCTTCCGGCTGCATTGTTTGTTGTAGATGTAATGAAAGAACATATTGCTGTACGTGAAGCAAACCGTTTGGGTATTCCTGTTTTCGGTATGGTGGATACTAATTCAGACCCTTCAAATATTGATTTCGTTATTCCGGCTAATGACGACGCTACAAAATCTGTAGAAGTTATTGCGGGAGCACTTTGTGAAGCAATGAATGAGGGCCTTGAAGAACGCAAAGCAGAAAAGGTGGACACTGAAGCTGCAGGTGAAGGTGATGCACCTAAAAGAGAACGTAAGGCAAAATATCCTGTAAAGAAAGATCGTATAAAGAAGGAAGAGGCAGATGGCGAAGTTGAAAGCAACACTGCTGAAACCGAGTCTGATTCAAATACGGAAGAATAATTATTCTATACTGAAGGTGTGCCTGCGTTGCGGATAATGATTCTTTCATTACACTGCATGTCGGCACACTTTTTTAATGCAGAATCGGCATTAGCCGATGACTTTTTACTATTAAAATTCAAAAACAATAAAGATACAATATTATGGCAGTTACATTAGAAGATATTAAGCACTTGCGTAAAATGAGCGGTGCCGGAATGATGGATTGCAAAAATGCTTTGATTGAAGCGGAAGATGATTTTGAAAAAGCTATGGAAATCATCCGTAAGAAAGGGAAGGCTGTTGCCGCTAAACGTTCTGATCGCGAAGCTTCTGAAGGTTGCGTTTTAGCAGCTGATAAAGGTGAGTTTGCAGCTATTGTTGCTTTGAATTGTGAAACAGACTTTGTCGCAAAGAATGCTGATTTCGTTGCGCTTACACAGGAAATTCTTGATAAGGTTTTTGAACTTAAGCCTGCTACTAAGGAAGAGCTCCTGGCATTACCTTTGGCTGACGGTCGTTCAGTTAGTGATCATATTGTTGATCGTATAGGTGTTACAGGTGAAAAAATGGAATTAAGTTCTTACGAGTTTGTTAAGGGCGAGGCAACGATTTCTTATATGCATCCGGGTAATAAACTGGCTTCTATTGTTGCTTTTAATAAGGCGTCAATCGAACATCAGATGGCTCGCGATGTAGCTATGCAAGTAGCGGCTATGAATCCTGTTTCCGTTCTTCCTAGTGAAGTTCCACAGCATGTCATTGATCAGGAGTTGGAGATCGCGCGTGATAAGGCACGTGAGGCTGGTAAACCAGAAAATTTGCTTGATCGTATTGCTCAGGGTTCTTTGACAAAATATTATAAGGAAAATACACTGCTTCAACAGGCATTCGTCAAAGATGAGAAAATTTCTATCGAACAGTATCTACACAGTGCTGACAAGGATTTGACAGCTACAAGCTTCAAGCGTGTTACTTTAAATGTAGATTGATTATTAATCGGTCAATTTATTATAGATTTATTCAAAAGGCTGCAAGAACAAATTCTTGCAGCCTTTTCCTTCTATTTATTTTTCTAAATCTCTTCTTTATTTGCCATCCGTTGGATGACTGTCCTCAAATATTCGATTCTCATGAAGATAAAAAGACGGAATTCGATACATAATATCCTGTCTTAATGATATATCTTATCTCAATTCAGCTAATGATGTTTTTATTCTTTTTATAGCTTCAACAAGATTTTCATCTGATGTTGCATACGAGAGGCGGATAAAGTCTGGCGCACCAAAAGCCTTTCCACCAACTGTTGCTACATGTCCAACCTCCAGCAGATACATAGCCAGGTCCGCTGCATCCTCTATTTTGCGATTGCCTGCCTTTTTCCCGAAATAAGCATTTATTTTAGGAAAAACATAGAATGCACCGTCCGGAACATTTATTTCAATATTTGGAATTTCTTTGCATAGCTTGATGATTAAGTCGCGGCGGCGAAGGAAGTTTTGGCGCATCTCTTCGACACAACTTTGATCGCCTGCAAAAGCAGCTGTAGCGGCTTTTTGAGCAATTGAACTTGCACCAGATGTATATTGACCTTGAAGTTTGTTGCATGCTTTGGCAATCCAAAGTGGTGCAGCTATAAATCCAATACGCCATCCGGTCATGGCATAAGCTTTTGAAACACCATTAACAATAACTACACGGTTTTTGAGTTCAGGTATCTGAGCAAGACTGTGATGAGTTCCGATATAATTGATATGCTCGTAGATTTCATCTGAGATTATGATGATATTTTCGTGCTTTTTCAACACTTCAGCCAGATCCCTCAGTTCGTCTGCATTATATACACTCCCTGTTGGATTTGAAGGCGAGCATAGAATTATAGCTTTTGTTTTAGAGGTTATGGAAGCTTCTAGTTGAGCCGGCGTAATCTTGAAATTCTGTTCAATCCCAGCGTTTACAACAACACTTGTCCCCTCTGCCAGTTTGACCATTTCTATGTAACTAACCCAGTATGGGGCAGGAATAATAACTTCATCGCCCGGATTAATAATACAAAGAAGCGTGTTACAGACAGATTGTTTGGCACCATTGGAGACGATAATTTGATCTGTGGTATAATCCAGTCCATTCTCATTCTTAAGTTTGGCAACAATGGATTTGCGGAGATCCATATATCCGGGAACAGGCGAATAATGTGAAAAGTTGTCGTCTATAGCCTTTTTTGCTGCAACTTTGATATGTTCTGGCGTGTTAAAATCAGGCTCACCAACACTTAAATTGATTACATCAATTCCTTGAGCTTTAAGTTCACTGCTTTTTTGCGACATCGCCAGCGTTTCTGAAGGCGATAATTTAGCTAAACGTTCTGAAACTTGTGTCATAATTGAATAATTATATGGTTATTAATCTGATTCATTTAATGTTATGCAGAATATGCCCCATCCTTTCTTTCTTCGTTTTCATATAAAATACATTGTATTGATTGGGCGTGGTCTCTATAGCTACGTTTTCAACGACTGTAAGTCCGTAGGCTTCTAGCCCAACGCGTTTGACGGGGTTATTTGTCATCAATCGCATTTTCGTTATCCCCAGGTGATGCAGAATCTCAGCTCCAACGCCGTAATCGCGCTCGTCAGCTTTGTGACCCAAACAAATATTGGCATCGACTGTATCCATTCCCCCTTCTTGTAATTTATAAGCTTTCATCTTGTCCATCAGACCGATGCCACGTCCTTCCTGATTTAAATAAACGACAGCTCCTTTGCCCTCTTTCTCAATCATTTGAAGTGCTTTGTGCAACTGTTCACCACAATCACAACGCATTGAGCCAAAGATATCGCCTGTAGCACACGATGAATGGACACGTACTAAAACGGGATCTGTCCCCTTGACTTCTCCTTTAATAATAGCAATATGCTCCAATCCGTTGCTTTTCTGGCGGAATGGAATAAGTCTGAAATGTCCGTATTCTGTAGGCATATCCACTTCAACACCCATTTCGACAAGCGATTCCTGTTTTAGCCTGTATGCTATGAGTTGGGCTATTGAAATCAGTTTGATTCCATATTCGTTGGCCATCTTATGTAATTCAGGCAGACGGGCCATACCTCCGTCTTCATTCATGATTTCCATCAATGCAGCTGCCGGATAAAGTCCGGCTAAACGTGCCATATCTACGCAAGCTTCTGTATGCCCAGCGCGGCGAAGAACTCCTTTTTCCTGTGCATAGAGAGGATTAATATGTCCTGGCCGACCGAATGTTTCCGGTGTTGACTTTGGATCAGCTAACGCTTGTATTGTTGCAGCTCTGTCAGCGGCCGAGACACCTGTAGTACAACCTTCCAGTTTATCTATCGTAATTGTGAAAGGAGTTCCTAAAACTGACGTATTGTTTAGAACCTGATGTGGTAGGTTTAATTCTTGACATCTGGAGATGGTTATCGGTGCGCATAAAACGCCACGTGCATGCTTCAACATAAAGTTGATTTTTTCGGGCGTTACTTTTTCGGCCGCAATAATCAGATCACCTTCGTTTTCACGATCTTCATCGTCAACGACTATTAGAAATTTTCCACCACGAAAATCTTCTATAGCTTCTTCTATTGAATTCATAACGATTCCATCCATGTTACTTTCTCCTTAATTTAATATTATGTAATAAGCTTTTCACTATCAATGATTTCTGCCATATCTTCGCTCGCCTTCTTTACCATCTCAATATCGTGACGCAGTAGTTTGCGCTGATAGACTGCAAGGAGATAAAGAGGCACTCCGATCGGGACAAACATTCCTACTGTGATTCCTGTTTTATTGTTGATTCTGGCATTTATTTTCATATATCCACTGATAATCGGATAATCCATCAATTTATTCAAAACCAAGTTTTGGTCTGAGTTCGATAGTTCTTCGACGATACTTTCCATTTCTTTAGCAATCATTTCCGCATTATAGTCACGTCCTCCATTTTCCCAGAACCTGATGTAATGAATCCATCTTTTATGTCCGGAAATATAACCCTGACAATTTTTAATCAATCCGGCCAGACGTAATCTTATATCTTTATAATCCGGGTAATAGATAATAACTTCCTTACGTTCAATTTTGCGTCCTTCCTTTTTGCCGAACAATTTTTTTATGGCATTAAGATAGGTGTCAGAATTTAGAATAACTGAATCGTGTGCTGCTTTGTAAGTTAAGAATATACCTAATGGAGCCAGTACAGCCGAACTGAGCCACATCCCTTCCCAAGCGGACCATACTCCATCGCGCGCCATTTTAAATCCGATATTATTAATGACATAATAGAATATGAATAGGAATACGGATATGACAACCGGCGTGCCTAAACCGCCTTTGCGGATAATAGCTCCTAATGGTGCACCTATAAAGAAAAATATCAAACAGGCAAAAGAAACCGTGAACTTGTTATGCCATTCTGTTTTGTGCCGACGCACTTTGTATGCCTCATCATCTAGGCTTGAAGCTCTGAAAAAATAGTCTGATTTCAGATTTTCGATAGCCGCTTTCGAACGTGCTAACAATGTAATCTTGTTTTCTTTACTTTTAGCCTTATAGAGACTGTCAAAGTTTATGACCATTGTCTTATCTCTTGCTTGTACAATCTTGTCTTTATCTCCCGGATAAGCTCTGTCGGCAAACGATTTTTTGTATGACATTTGTACAACATCTTTGGCGTTGAACGACCGTACGCTGTCCAGCCTGACATTCATAGAATCTATGGAGTGTTGCAGATTTACGAGATTTTTTCCGATATATTGGTTTTGCAAGAATGATTCATCAGTACGGGTGAAATTTTCATCAAACTCTATCAATATATCTCGAGACTTAAAACTTTCGCGACGATATGGTACCGCTTTCATGCTACCTGTTACATCCGATTGATCTCTTAAGTTTGCAAACGATTCTCCGTTATATAGGGAAAGGATCAGAAACAATTTGTCTGCCGAAGTTTTTAATCGCCCGGAATCAGCCACCATTATGTTCGCATTATTAAACCCGTTAGCATAGTCATATATCATTATATTACGTAAGAGCCCGGTTTCACGGTCTTTATGTTTTACGTATACATTATATCCTGTAATTTCGTTATAGAAAGTTCCTTCAGGAATATCCAGCTCTGGAGATTTCTGTCTGATGGAATAGAGTAGGGAATAGAGTTTTACCTGAATCACCGGCATTGCGTTGTTTTGGAAGAAAAAGGCTCCAACACTTATGGTAGCAACCAAAACTGTTAGCGGCTGCATAATATGTATCAGTGAAACACCGGCCGATTTCATAGCCAGAAGCTCTAATCGTTCTCCTAAATTGCCAAAGGTCATCAACGACGCCAGAAGGATAGCTAAAGGCAAAGCCATTGGTATCAGAAAAAGAGCTGCGTATAAGAACATTTCGCCAAGGACAGGCAAGTCTAGACCCTTGCCCACCATGTCGTCAATGTACCTCCATATGAACTGCATAAGTACAATAAATAAACAGATGCCGAAGGTCATTAGAAACAACGGCAGGAATGTTTGTAACATGAACGTATGTAGGCGCTTTATTCTTCGCATCTTTTATCGCATTGGCGGAACAAAAGTACTGCAAAAAATGATAGGAACCATATAGATTTCAGGAAAACTACTAAATTCCTAGTGTTCGTTTCAATTCGTCAATTTGAGTATCCCACAATTCTATGGAATCCTTTTTTTCGTCAGGGTCAGCGAAATCCGTTACTTCCAGACTTGTTGTACCAGTCAGTTCTAATGTGTGTATTCTGAATTCAAAATATGCTTTTTCTTCATCGTCGATCCAATGAAATCTGATTGAATCCTCTGTTTTATTGCTTATGACAACAGCTTTTTGTTCTTCTTTATTCCATTTAAATGTATAGACATCGTCTTTTATTGTGACACTGTCGGCGAACCAAGTAGATAAACCAATTGGTGTTGCGATGTGGTTCCAAAGGCTTTTTCTCGAAACCTGATCGAGAAAATATTCAATATGAAATTTCTCTTGTGCCATTTTCATTACATTTGGCGAAAGATACAATATTCTTGCACATGTACCAAATGTTTGTAATGAAATATTCTTGACTTCTCCCATTTTTCGATTTTTATTATCTTCTTTTTTTGCCAAAATATTGCATAGTATAAAAATTAAGTCTACTTTTGCACCGTCAATTCAAAAACTTATGAGTTGTATGATGGCGAGATAGCTCAGCTGGTTAGAGCGCATGATTCATAATCATGAGGTCCCCGGTTCAATCCCGGGCCTCGCTACTACGAAAATCCGTGTTTTTTACATGGATTTTTTTATTGCTAGCTTATATATGCTTTATTAAATAAAAAAAGTCCGAAATGTTTCCATCTTTCGATGTTGACATTCCGGACTTTATAATAATTATGTAACCTCACGGTTATATTAATTAGGTTTGTTTGCAGAATTATTAGGGATTTCTACAAACAGAGTATAGGGTAAAATTTTACAAATTGTATAGTGTTTATTCTAGCACAAAGGTAGTTTATTTATTTGCTGCTTGCCCTTTTTCTTCTATCAACTATGCTGTGTATTTATATCAATGATGATATGTAAAGCTATCATATAAGCTTTGAATCTATCTTCCGGTGTGATTAAATGTTCATTAACGCATGTGTATGTATCATGAACAATGGTGAAAGTATCATTGTGAATTGAATATTTTAAAATAAAAAACGCACACTCGAAAATTTTCGAATGTGCGAAGAGAGTACATAAAGAGGGTTTAAAGAATTATCCAACTTCAACGATCTGACTTACTGAATTCCAGTTTGCAACATAAAAGTTACTATTCTGTTTTGCATAGTCAAAAGTAACTACGGTCTTTTTTCCGGCGTTTACAGACACGTTCTCCGTATTTTGGAAATTTTTGCTTGAAAGAATTGTAGTGCCGTTTTTAATGAGTTCTATAGTTACATTTGAAGACGGCATAATAAAGAATGTGCCTGAAACAACGCATCCGTTATCTCCAACTGTTGCGGGGACCGCAAATTCGATATCATTACCTGTTAATTCTCCGTTTGCATTAAAAGAAGATTTTGTACTTCTTATTCTATACATATATGTTGCATTGGCATCGTTGTCTGATTTAGCCACGTTCCTTGTGAGTATAGCCATCGAAGCGACTTTACTTTCTATCTTAAGTTCCTGCGTTTGCGCTTTGGTCGTAGCGTTCTTGTAGATGACAGCTTTACCATAAAATATATCAGTTGGCTGGATTTTAGCAATGCCGTTCTCATGGTTTACGCTAACCACTAAATCGCTTAGAATATTTGCCTTACTCATCGAACTGATATTTTCTTTGTTCGCTACGATACCCGACCATACGGCTACCGTTATTTTCTTTGAATTCGGACAGCTTATAGCTATCGGTTTAGCTTCCAATAAGTACGATTTGTCTACTGCAATTTGCGTGTAGTAATTATCGTTTTCATCAAAGACATAGAGAATGGCATTTTCTATTCTCCCTTGAGAAGTAATATTTTCATCCCCTGAATAGGCGCTTAATGTAACGTAAAATGGAACATCCGTGCTTAATGGAATTTTTTCATCGATGATTGAATCGCCTTCTGTTGAACCACAACTTGTAAATGCGATGGTTGTAACTAATGTAAATAATGCTACGAACCAATTTTTTGAATTTGAACTTAAAGTCTTCATAATTTTACCCTTTCTTTATGTACTAATTAAACCCTAAAAAATTAAATACCCCTAAAAAACTTCAAATGCCCTATACTCTGTTTTAAAACCCTTTACTATTTTTGTCCCTATACTCTGTGCAGAAATCCTAGTTTTGAGATCTACATCTTGTACTTTGTTTTTCTTATCAACTTCGTAAAAGTAAAGTATTCTTATTATTTGTCCAACTTTATTGGGCTAATAAAAGTTAAAACGATCAAAATAGTTTGAGAAGCTATCATTTGACCTTGTAAAAGTATCTTTTTAATTTGTAAACGTATCATCTATCCCTATTGTATTGCTCTTAAATTAAGTGTATTGATAAAAAATGGCGTACACGCGGAACAATCCGGATGCACGCCTATGCATATTAAAAATTGAGGGTCGTTAATTGTAATTTAAAAACAGCTTGATATTAGTCAAGACCAATTTAAACCTAACTCATGCACATCTATTTTCTGATGATTATTTTTCCTACAGCAGAGGGCATGGATGTTGATTTCTCATTGTTTTCACCTTTCAGAATATTGGCGAGAGTTTTTTCGCTATTCCTTTTGGTCGCTTTTATTATTACATGAATTGTACTTGCATCACTTGCCTCTATGTATGCACTCCTTGTTTCTTTCAGCGCACTGTCAACTTCTTGATAAGCTAATTGATAGTCTCGGATGCTAGCATCTCCCGCCCAGTAGCCCAGTCCTAATATACTTATTATCAAAATAAATATAACATTGGGAATTAATCTGATTACTATTTTACCCTTTTTCATACCCTGAATTTTAAATATACCATTGAAAGAAAAAGAACCCTATACTCCTGAAAAATCCCTAAATGTATGCTTGGCTTAATCACTAATTCCTTTCCTTTCCAGGACAAATGTACATACAAATTCTACTATTGTAGAATCTGCCTACGTAATAAAAGTTAAAAGAATCATAAAAGATTGTATTAATATCAATATGGTATTTGAAAATATCAAATTATGGTTTCAAAACTATCAATATCTCTCTTTTATTTATTCTCTTTCCAATTTCTTTCATGCTCTTGATATTACAGGTCTTTAATCTTGTTTAAGCTTTTTTTTATTATAATATCAATGTACGCGTACATTAATATTATAATAGATTCTTTTCAGGATTTAATGTTTCTTTTCTCTTTGATGTATGATTCGTTAGCCTCCTTTATTTGTGTTGTGATATATATAGTATGTGATGATATCAAAAAAGAGGGCTTTTATATCAAATGCGTATCAGTTTAGCTTTCAATGGTGATACTTTTGTTAAAATTCAAAAAAACGTCTTCCTCTATTAAAATAATCTCATATTTTGATACAGTTTCAAAATTTTATGTGCATCTTTGTAATTATTGAAAATAGAGCAAAAGGTATTTTGGTAATGCTCTTAGTTTGGGGGAAGTAAGAGTTTTGTGTGAATCGATTTTTATTTTTAATGCATATTATTAAGATTATGGGTATTTTGAACAAAATTATACGTGGAGCTTTGTTACTGATTTGTATAGCAATAAGTGATAATTTGATGGCTGCCAATAGCGATAGTTCAATGGGTGAAGTTATTGCTATTGTAACTGTTGTTTTAGTATTGTTTGTGTTAGTATTGGGATTTATGTATATCCGTAAATTGCATGCAAGTATTTCCAGTCATTCTGATCAAATTTTTCGTGAAAACCGTGTATTAGCTGAGAAGAATATTGATATTGACAAACAATATAAAGCGGCTATAGCCGCTAATGTGTCCTTGCAGAATCAGTATAAGCAGGGTTTAGATAAAATAAATACATTCCAGTTGCATATTGATGAACTTCAGGGGATAAATGCTGAACTTACAAAACAGTTGAGTGAACAGGAAGTAACCATTTCTACCCTTAACTCCAATAAAGCCAATATGGAGCAATTGCTCCTTCATAAAATTAAGGAGAATGATGCGGTCCAGCGTGAAGCTGCCGAGAAATTGGCTTCAGCTGAAGCTCGTTTAAAAGATGCCGCTTCCATTCACGATAGTTTCTTTGTAGATACGATTCATGAAATGCGTACACCGCTTTCTTTGGTATTGGGTTCTTTGGCGCTTTGTGTTCAGAATGATGATCCTGCAAAAGACATGTCTACGCAGCTTTTGTCGGCATATCGTAATGCACTTTCTTTACAAGATCTGGCAGATCAGTTAATTGGTCTTAAGAAAACGAACGATCCAACCGATTATCTTCGTATAGCACGTTATGATATAGTGGAGATCACTCGTCAGATCAGTGATATTTTTGTTGATTGGCAGGTCATGAACAATATCGACTTTCATATTGAAGCGCAAGTTTCTGCTTTATGGGTGTGGATAGACCGTCGAAAGATGGAATTTTCATTACGCATGCTACTTACGAATGCATTTAGGAACACATTTGCTTATGGAAAAGCGGGTGTCAACATCTCCGTTGTTCAGGAAGACGGTGTTGCTTATTGTGCATTAGCTGTTAAAGACGAGGGTCTGGATGAAAGCGATAATGTTCGCCGTGGCTTGAAACAGATCGAAGATATGGCCGTTGCTATGGGAGGGATGTTCCGTAATACCAACGATAATGAAGGTTCTGTATATACATTATATATAAGGTTAGGAAAACAGCACCTGATGGATCGCCGTGTGGAGTTTATCGAACCTGAGGGTGATTTGGTAAAATTGAATGCCCGTCAGAAGGAAGAGATTGCCGAATTGATCCAGATCGTTCCGCAGAAGAAAGTGACCGGTAAAAAGTTGTTGGTTGTCGACGACAGCGATCAGATCCGTTGGTTCCTGAAGCATGTTTTTGGGAAGGAGTATGAGATTCTTGAAGCGCGCGATGGAGGCGAAGGTGTTGAGGTGGCCAAGCGCGAAGAACCGGATGTGATTCTTTGCGATGTGATGATGCCTGTGAAAGACGGATTTACCGCATGTCGTGAGATAAAGGTCATCCCGGAGTTGGCACAGACACCGGTTGTGATGTTGACTGCCAAAGTCGAAAGTGAGGATGTATTGAAAGGGTTGGAAGCCGGAGCTGACGATTATATAACAAAACCATTTGATATTGAGATCCTCCGTAGTAAAATTAACGGATTGATGAAACGTCATGATGGGATGAAGCGTTACTTCATGAATGTGAAACCGTCAGAGGCCGATGGCGCTGTTCCTAATGAGAATAAAAGTGCAATTCCCGATAATCCATTTATGGATGCTGTAGTCAAGAATATTGAGAAGCACCTGGATGATTCGTCCTTCGAAGCAAAAGTTCTTGCCGATCATCTGAATATGAGTCTTCCGACACTTTATCGAAAGATCAAACAATATTCCGATCTGAGTATTTTGGAGCTTACTCGAAATATACGCTTGAAAAAAGCGGCTGAATTGTTGGCTTCGCAGCGATACTCTGTACAGGAAGTCGCTGAGATGGTGGGTTTCAATGATGCCGCTACATTCCGTAAGCGATTTACCGAACAGTATGGAACGACACCGTCTCAATATGGTGTCCCAAGCTGATAAATATAAGAAACAGTTTTGAATTTTCTCTGAATTATTTTGAGAGTTGTTTTTGAGGATGATAACGAATAATCTGATGAGCGCTCTAATTTAATCTGGAAATTGAGGGTTACTAATTAAGATCGATTTTATTTATAATTGCGGGTAATAATATCAAAAATTGAGAGAAACGTTTTACTCCAGCCTTAAGTACAGGAAATTCGGGTTGATTAAGAGCGTTTAAGATTGAGGGAAGTATAGAGAAATTGAAAGTATCTCAAAATCAGTTGTAAATTTATCAAAATGAAAGTTTAGAGATTTACCAACAAAAATTGAGAGTTCTGCCTCTAACACAGACCATAAAATCACTCTAATTTTGCTTCGTCAATCAGAAAATGAACAAAGTATGAAAATTGACAACAGTTCTCAAGGACAATAAAAATATTGAAGATTACACTTTGATTCTTTTTTATTATGTATAGGGTAGATAAAAATTAGTAAGATTATAAAATGAAGTTATTAACAATTAAAAATTTTTTGAATATGAAATTGAGAAATTTAATGTATGCGACTATGATCGCATGTGCATTTGCATCTTGTTCTAAAGATGACGAAGTAATTGACAATGGTGGTGCAACAACTAAAACTGATGCGACTCTTGCTGTTAAGATTGAAGCGCCCTCTTTGACAAAAGCTGTTGGTGAACCAAATAAGGGTGATGCTGATATTAGTAATCTGACAGTTTATGTTTTCGATGCAACGGGTGCGTATGAGACTTCGAAGACAGTTACTAGTAGTACTGTGGATGAACAAATTCCTGTTTCAGCTGGTCAAAAGAGCATTGTAGTTGTTGCAAATGCAACACTTGGTCAGCCTGCTAATATAGGTGCTCTTTATAGCAGTCAAGTATCTATAGCTAATGAAAAGAATGGGCTATTATCAATGAATAGTAAAACTTATACGGTTACTATTGTTGCAGGTAAAACAAATTATTTAGGTTATACAACAGATGATACAGGTGTTAGTACGGGTGTCCTTTTGACAGATAATGGAACAAGTTTACAAGGCGGAGCTGTAAAACTGTATCGTAATGTTGCTAAGGTTGTTTTATCTTCGATCAAGGCCGATACACAAAATACAGGTTTACAGACAAAATATCCAAATGCTAAGTTTAAAGTAACAGGTGTATTTATGTTGCACGGACATGCTAATGCCTTAGCTGTTGGTGGTGCTACTGCATGGGCTCTAACGGAAGTCCCAGTATCTGAATCTTCTTTATTACAGAACGGTATTGATAATGATATGTATGGTACGACATGGCATAATATTGTTAAGAATTTGGCTTCTACAGATTTATTCCAAAATTATGTAACTTCTTCTTCTTATGAACATTTTGCACAATATGATAATGCTACAGAACCGTTTACATTAAATGCTAATGAAGCAGAGACGACCTCAAGTGTTGATTCATTCTATGTGTATGAGAATTCTTCTACCGATGTCAACACGTTATTGGTAGTTAAAGGTAAATTTATGTATGGAAATGAATCGCCATTGGATGAACATAATTTTCCAGAAAGATATTATTCTGTAGCAATTGGTAAAGACGGTTATACTCCAGGAAATCAGACGATAGGAGGAGTTACACGTAATATTAAATATGTTGTTCGTAACATGCAATATAATATTAATCTTACTGTAAAAGGTCCTGGTTATGAAACGCCATTTGGTCCGGGTAATAATGCTGATACATACTTAAATGTTAAGGTTGACGTTGTACCTTTCGGAACAGTTAGTCAGACTCCAGTTATTGAATAATATTCAATTCATATAAAAGTCTCCGGTTTAGTCCGGAGGCTTTTTGTCACTTTGTAAGCCTCCTATGTGGAGATATGTTTTCTTATAATTAACTTTTTAATTGCTTAGAAATTCTTAATCGACGAATTTTAGCAAATATATGAGCTTTTACAACTGTGAAGGCTTTTTTTAATAATCACTTATCTTTGTAAAAGATAGAAAGGTAGATAGAAGACCGAAATGCACCTGATGTATCTTATTGGTGGTATAAATAACAGGTTGCAATGTAATTCTATCATTTCAAGGCTTTTGATAGATGCATCAATAATTTAGATAGCTATACCGATTAGCCTATTCGGTAGTGTAAACTACTTTTGCAATAGAATAAAAACGAAAAATATATATATATTTATGAAATTGAAGATTTCTTGCATAACAATATTGATGGCATTAGTCTTCTTTTCTTGCTCTGATAATGATAGCAGTAGTTCGGGAAAGAAAGAAATCGTGTACGATGCTACACTGACTTTGGCAGTTAGTCATGATACACAAACTGTGACCAAGGCAGATGCTACAGCAACTAATGGAAATGATTTTATTCAGAAATTGTCAATCGCTGTTTTTCAGAATGATGTGTTGGTCCAGTATAAAGATACAACAAATACAGCAGGAGTCTATGAAATTCGTGGAGTAAAAGTTCCAGCCGGTGTTGTTAAAGTGATTATGTTTGCCAATGCGAACAGAATTAACGGAATAGTTGGAACAACGACCTTTACAGAGTTTGTAAATCAGAAATTGTCATTATCTGATGAGATAAACGGCTATCTGGCGATGACAAGTGGCGTTCTTGATCAGACATTGCGGGCCGGACAAAATTATGTAGGATATGCTACGTCGACAGGTGCAGTGAGTGTAGACCATAATGGAATTGCTATTGCCGGCTATGAACTGACAGGTTCTAAAATTAATATGTATCGTTATATTTCTCAGATTGAGTTGACGAAGATCATTCTTGATCCTTCTGAAACTTTTAAAGCAGATATTTCGGCCGCTTCCTTTGAAGTTGACGCTTTGTTTTTTGCAAGCGTAAAAAGTTCTTCAAATATTGTTGCGGCAAATAGTAGTTATGAAGATTCAAATGCAGCTTTTTGGAACGGTGCTTATTCTTCAACTAGTGGTTCGATGAAGAATACAACAACCGGCGAGGATAAATCATTTTTATTGTATGATTTTACAAAAGATCAAACAATTATTGATCTGCAATCTCTTTATAGTTTCGATAACAACTTATATTTTACAGATGTGCATTCAATTGATAAAAATATTGTGCTGAATTGGAGTGGAACAGCCGTGTCCCAATCAGCTGCAAGCGACTTTTTAGGAAGCTATGCTTATGTGTATGAGAATACGGATGTAAATAATCCAACATTGTTGGTTGTGAAAGGGAAATATTCGTATACGGTGAAAGGAAGCAATACGGCAGTTACTTTGCCAGATCGATATTATGCGGTTATTATTAATGATCCAAGTCAGAATCGTGAATTTGAAGGGACTGCAAGTCACAATTATATACAGCATAATAATATTTATAAGATAGAATTGACAATTGCGGGACCCGGTTCTGACAGGCCTTTTGATCCGTTGCCGACTGCTGCGATCAACTCTAAAGTTACAGTTGAAAAGTGGAAGGTGGTTAATATGAATTCGGATGTTGATTAATTATTCGATGATTGATAAATATGAAAAACGAAAAAACAGGTAATTATGAAACATATATCATTACTTAAGCAGTCTCTTTTATTAGCAGCCGCAGCGTTTACAGGATTGTTTACCGGTTGTATTAATGAAGATCTGGCGGAGTGTAGCAAACTGACTATTCAGGTTCAGAATGCAGCTGGCGAAGACATTACTAATCTGGGAATGGTGGAGGATGCAACGCTCTATTTTTTTGACACTAATAATAACTTGATTGAGAAGCGTATCGTGGATAAAAATTTTATTCTCAATCATACGGTTGTTGACTTGAGTAATTATAAAGACAATACCAAATTGCATATTGTTGCGTGGGCTAATCTAAAGAGCGACAATCAGACCGTCGCTGATCCAAAATCTTTGAATGAACTATCTCTTTCATTGAAGAGTGCAAACGGCTATGCGGTTTCTCCGGACAGTCTCTATTACGGAAACAAAGACGTAACAAGTCTGGGTAGCGGTATCACAGGTGGTGATGGATATATTCCGGTAAAGATTAAGACCGGTTCGCTTTCAATCAAGACTTCAGGATTGCAGAATGCCATTCGTTTCTACGGCTTGAAGAGTGCAACAGATTTTAATTATTATATGACGCGTACTTTGAATGCTTACGATTATGCCGGCATACAGACGGGCGACAGCGTCACTTATAATCCTGCAGGCGAATATGATTCGTCGCAGGAATGGGAAACGCAAGGCGTTCAGGATCAATATTCAAAAGGGGGCAAACAGAATGTTTTCGCCGGAACCAATTTGGGCGTGGCATTAAAGAATACGACAGGTTCTCTTAATGCACAGGTAACTGAGGCGTTGAATGTGGAAACCGGTAAGATGGAACCGTTGATGGTGAATGAAGGAGGGCGTCTGGATGTGCTGATCGAGTTCGGCACGGATGGAACGATATCTGCAAAGATGCGTATTACGCCATGGGGAGTAGTTGATGATGGTATTATATTTTAATTAATAATATATTTTGATCATGAAAATAAGAAATATATTGATTGCCGGTTTGTCTCTCCTGGCTGTGGTTGGCTGTTCCAATGATGATAACGGGAACAGCGAAACAAACAATCCGAGCGAAATGAAATCTGCAAAATTGAATATAACAGTAAAAGCTTCCGGACCAACATCGGCAACAAAAGCCGATGACGATGATCCGAATGCATTGGCAGGAGAGAAGAATATCAATAATATTCAGGTGATAACTTTTAATAATGATGGTTCGCAGATACTGGCTACGCCGTATTATTCGAATAATGTCTTTTCGGCAGATGGTGAGATTACAGTTACAGGTATTGCTACTAAAGCAACAAAAGCCGTGATTGCAATCATAGCTAATGCTCCATCCGGGGCTTTTGACGATGTGACGTCTTATGATGGTTTCAAAGCGAAGATGGCTCAACTCTCTGATCAATCACAGTCGAATCTGACGATGAGCGCTCAAATCATAACGGCTACAACTTCTTTGACAAGCGGTGAGAACTACTTGGGGTATAGTACACAATCCAATATCAACAATTTGAATACACCGATTGAACTGACTCGTTTAGCGGCTCGTATCGAATTGGTCGGTGCGACAACCAATTTTTCTTCGAAAGCAGCTCTGGATGGCCGTACCGTTCGTATCAACAGTATTCAGGTTATAAATGAAAAGACAGCTTCACTTTTTGTAAGTACTACTTATTGGGGACCTGTATTAGTTGCAGATAATTATAGCAATACGGCTGTCAATACCTTTACGAACCTTACATTCAATGCAAACAGTCCACTGGTAACGACTGTCTATCGTCAATATGTGATGGAGAATACGAATTTGAATAATCCTTTGTTTGATTCTACAAAACCGACACAAGTCGTTGTAAATGCAACGTTACTTGCCACTTCGGATTATCAGGCTGAGACAAAATCTTTTGTTGCAACCATTAATCCGAACGGGTTGCTTCAACCATGGAAGCATAATTATGTAAAACGTAATTATATTTATCGCCTGTCATTTACCTTTGGTCCGAATAGTTTTACAGGAATCCCAAATTCAACGCCAATAAATCCCGATCCCGGACCGGTACCTGCCGAAACAGGAGATTTGGATGTACAAGTACAAGTCGTAGGTTGGGGTCCGGTTAATCAGAATATTATTATTGAATAAATTAGGAATTAGTATACTAAACAATTAAATTATATATACAATGAAACTAAAGTATTTGTTTTTAGCCATGTTCGCAACAGCAGGATTTATATCTTGCTCGAATGAGGACGACAAGGTCGATCCTAATGCTACTTATGATGCAGAGGTCAATATATCTGTATCTCCATCAGCTGAAACAGCAACAAAGGCATCAACTTCAGGGGATGACGAATCAGGTGATGCAGGGGAAAGTAATATACATCGTTTGACAGCATTTGTTTTTGATGCTTCTGGCGCTACAGTGGCTGTGAAAGATACTTCTTCAACTGTAAATATTTCATATATACAGGATATCGTTGTAAAAGCAAAGACACAAGCGAATGGTGGCACTAACTATCAAATGTTTTTAGTAGCGAATTTACATGGTAATGATGCTTTAGGCGTAGCAAATTTGAATGCGTTGAAAGGAAAAATGACAGATTTGTCTACAGAAGCATATACTTCGCTGACAATGACCAGTAAACTTTTAAATATAAATGTTGTTGGTGTTGAAGGTGAAAGATTGCATCAGAATTACGTTCTTAACGCATCTGGAACGTCAATGGGCAATGGCGACACAGGTTTAACTAATTATAATAGCTTGACAACGGCTGATTATATTCCATTAACGCGTGTTGTTTCACGTATTCAGCTTGATGAGATTTCGATTTCAATGGTTGGCAGTAATTATAAGGGTTCTACGTTTCGTTTGGATTCTGTTTATTTGGTAAATGTGAAAGCAAAATCTTATTTTTATACCGCTACGGAAGATCTTACAGTTGCTGATAACTTCCAGAATGGTATTGGAGCTTTTAATATTATTGATGGATTGATCTCTCCGGGTGTTACAACAAATACTTTATTGGTTAGAACACCTAATACTACATTGAAGTCGGATGATGCATCTCAGAATAAAATAGATTTTACGCAATCTGAAAAGGCTAATAATTATTTGAAAGTTTATGTGGATGAGAACTTAAATCCAACTGATTATAAGACAATGTTGATTATTTGTGGCCAGATTACGTTACCGAATGGTCAACTTAATCCAACCAAGAGTTATTATCATATTGTAGTTGCTGGTCCTACAACAGGTAAATATGTAGAGCGCAATACTATCTATAAGATTACAGCTCAAATTACTGGTACAGGTTCTAAGAATAATGATGAGAATTCTGATTTGAATGCAGCTATCAATGCAAAGGTGACAGTACTTCCTTGGAAGGTTGTCAATCAGACCGAGGACGATGCTAATTAAATTGAAATGATTAGTTATAAAACAAAAATAAAAATCTTTGTAAATAGTTAAAAGGGAAAAGTGATATTTATTTGATTCCATTCTTTTACAGAGTTTATAAAGATGAGGTTTTAGGTTAAGGTAAATCCCGATGCACATTATTATGTATCGGGATTTTTTAGAGAACAAGGCTATTACTCTCGGTAAAAAAGGTATCTCTATCAATTTGATAAGGTGGTACTTTTACCCCTTAAACTTGAAAGTTGTGCCTATCGCTGGATATAATGAATGAATGTACTTTTGTTCATATAATTCAAGAAAAACTCATTCATTATGAAACTAAAAAATATACTTTCAATTTTAGGGTCGATTTTCCTTTTGACTGCATGCTCCTCTGAAGAAGACGCGATTATTGGTAATGATATAAATGCAGTTATTGATACAGCCTCTAATAAATATGCTGCAATAGCGATGAAAGTTTCTGTTAGTGGAAGTTTAGCTACAAAAGCTACTGAATCTATAGAAGCAGGTGTTGATACGACTATTGCTGCCACTGAGACAATCAACAAAGTTTCGATGCTGGTAGTAACTACTGATGGAACTGTTCTTGCCGCGAAAGATGGTGTAATATTAAACGCTTCAACAAGTGTTACAAACGAAACTTTCATCGTAAAATCGCAAAGCAATTTGAAAGTTATTATTGTAGCAAACAGTAATGTTGAGTTTGCAGCTTGTAGAACACTAGCTGAAGCAAATGCCAAGTTTCAAGAATCTGCAGATCTTTCTTCTTTTGTAAAATATGGAATTGCAGATGCTTCAATAACAAAAGAATACGTTTCACCTACTGAAGCTTTAGAAAATCCAAATACAGTTGAAGTGAATGTACAACAGTTGGCTGCCCGAGTAGAGCTTAATTCATTTACGGTAGCTGATGATGCTTTTAGTTTTGGAAATACAAAACCGGCGCCGGTAGTTATTGAGGCTGTTTCTTTGAAGAACATCAAACATAGTTGCTTGACTCAGATTTCCGATAATGAAGTGGCTGAAGTGGCGAATACCGGGATGAATTGGGATCAAATGGGGGGAGGAATTACGGTATTTAATGGGACATCAAATGTTGATATTGTAAATAAGCCGTATTTTTATACATTTCCAAGTAATGTTGCTGACGACAGCGCTGTTGAAATGTATATCAAATTTAAGGTTGGGGGCAATGAAGTTGTAAGAACATACAAGATCCAACATGAGAAAGGTACACCAAGTGTGAAATCGGGCTATGTTTATCGTTTGAATATCAACTTAACAAGAGCGACAAGTGATGATATTCAATTTGATGTTACATGCTACACTCTTGATTGGAATTACAAAAAGGTGAATGTAACATTGAGTGAAGAATAAGTTTAACGGGTAAAATGTATAAGTCATGAAACTGAATAAGATAATGCTTGGATTATTTGTATGTGTGGGATTGTTTACCGCATGTACATCCGAAGAAGAGATAGATGGAACTACTGGAGGGGAAGCTACAACGTTTTCTATTAAAATTGGAAGTAGTGATGCTGAAACAAAGTCTGTAGCAGCAAATTATAAATATGCAACGGACGATGAAATTACAGTGAATAAAGTCACTGTTGCTGTTTTTAAGGCAAATGGAACATCTGTCGGGGAGCTGGTAAGCGGACCAACGGAAGTAATGGCCTCGAGTATGACTACTACTACATCTTCTGATGGTAAGAAAGCTTATGAAATTACAAATTTGGTGGGGAAGACAGGAAGTGCTTATATTTTGGTTATTGCCAATTCTTCTGCTGATTATTCAGCTTGTAAATCCTATTCTGATTTTGCCGCTGCAACAGAAAGTGTCGGTGACGGAAAATCTTTTACAAGTAGTAATTTGGTTAAAGTGGGTTTAAAACAGGTGAATTTGGCTTCGGCAGCATCAAAAGCCACATATGAAGTTCCAATGAACCAGATTGCAGCACGTATAGATTTGAAGCTTAATCCTGTTGAAGGGTTGACTTATTTCTTTAATAAGGTAATTGTAAGTAATATAAATACAAAATCTGATGTGATAATCAATAGTTCAAATGCTCAAGATGGAATAGTTGAGTCAACGGTATTTGATATGACTGCCCCTACTGATACATTTAGTTTCTATACTTTTGAAAACCCGGTTGCAACAAAACGTATAAAAGTAAGCTTTGAGGGGACACTGACTGAAACTGCTACAAATAGTGTGACTACAAACAAAGTATATAGTTTTACATTTAACGAAAACATCAATCATGGTTATATATATGATGTCAAAGGAACTTTGGATGCAGCGACACGCAAGATGAACTTTTCTTGGAATTTGTTAGCGTGGGGTGGTTCTAAAGAAACAGATGTGGATATCAAACAGGTAAAATATTTGGTTGTAAAGGATTTGAATATTTCAATGCCGAATACAACAACGACCTCAACAACATTCCAGTCTTCGTCACCTATAACCATCACGGGTATTACGGTATCTAACGGTACAAATTATGCAAATACAGATAAGACGATTACTTGTGATACAGGAAACAGCGGTACTATTCATATTACAAGCACCATTCCTGTGAATTTTGTTCCGAAGTACATTTCATTTACGGTTACAAATCTGGATGGATTATCTCAGAAAGTTAATGTTGCACAATATCCGCCGTTGTATATAACTTCGGATACAACAGGCGTAACGTGGTCAGATGCTTCTGGCCAAAACACAAAAGACATGTTTAATTTCACGACTCTTGTTGCTAATTATAGCTCTCTTCCTTACCCTGATGAGGATGATAATTATACTAATGTCAATTGGTATTCCTATTACTATATGTATTATTCACAGAATAATACTGATTATTTACGCTGGGATTTAGGCAAGACGTATGCTGATTATTTAAGGCAGCATGCTTCTTTTGGATATCCTGCTACTACGAGTAGTATAATTTATAATTTCACTTCGACAAGTTCTGGTAACGCAGGAAAAAATTATAATAGTGCATCGGTTTTAACGACTGTGGATACGGATGAAAATAACGCTTTAATTTCTCCTCATTTTGCTTTAGCTTCACAAGCAGGCATGAATAGTGCGTCTTCTTCATTTAGTGATAAGGTTGAATTTTGTCAGAAATATAGAGAATATGATAAAAATGGTAATGACTATGGACCCGGTTCGTGGCGTGTCCCAACTAAAGCAGAAGTTTACCTAATTGATGTATTACAGAATGTTAAGAAATGCGATGTGAAGAAAATATTAGAAGGTGGCGCTTATTGGGCGGCTGATGGACAATTGGTGATAATGATGGACCCGAGAACGGGTAACAATTATGCTGAAGGTGCTGTTCGTTGTGTACGGGATGTAAAGTAAAGTGGAGGGAGAATGAAGAAGATGAAAAGAATAAAATACATATTTTTGGCAACGCTTCTGACATTTTTAGGAGGATGTACAGCCGATAGTTTGGATCAAAGTCAGAATCCGGAAACAAAAGACGGGTATGTTACCATGCACTTTACCCTTGATAATATGCCTTACAGCGAACTGATGACTAAAGCAGGTGGCGAAACTTCTGTTGGATCTCTGTCTCTGATGACGTTCGATGAAAGCGGTAATTTCCTGGGTCGGGTGGAGGCAACGAATATCGCTCAAACAGCTACAAACGAAACGGATGGTTCAGCTCAGGGAACAGGTACGGCTTCTGTTCCTAAAGATACACGGATTATTCATTTTATCGCTAATTATGCATGGAGCGGCAATGAATATGTCGTTCCCAACGGAGAGACCGAAACATCATTGATGCCAACACTTGAGTCAAACCAACGCTATGTGGCCTGGGGGCGTACAACGGTATCGTCGCTCTCTGCATTAATAAGCAGTGTGGCGGTGAATCTTACCCGTAACTATGCCAAGGTCAATGTCACTTCTGAAGCGTCAAACTTCACGGTGGCAGGATTCGCTTTGGGAAACTATGTAAGCAAAGGTAAAATTGTTACTTACGGTGAAAGCACTTCGGGCTTCGATAATGTGACAAGTGCCACGAATGCCAATACAAAGATTTCTCCGGTTGATGATCCTGAAGCAGCAATGACGAACCAATTGGAAAGCGATATGAATACGACCGGTCAGTATATGTTTGAATATGCCAACCCATCCGGCAATCAATCGTTTGTTATTGTAAAGAACAGCAGCGACAAATATTTTAAAATACAGTTTCTTGATAGTAATAAAAAGCCTTATGTTATAGAGCGTAATTATATTTATAAGGTAATAATTAAGAAGTATGATTCGAGCGTGAGTGGCAGCAGTTCTTTTGCTGATGCATTAAAAGCTGTTCCGTCAAACAATATTTATGCTGAAGTATTGAAAGAGTCGACCACTATTTCAGATGGAACAAATACATTGACAGTAACACCATTGTTCCATATTTTAACAACGACAGGGTCATCATATACGGGAACGGTTACGTTCAGTGCAAATTATTGGGCCGGTTCAACGTTGAAAAATGAGAGTATAAGTATTTCTAAGGGGAATGATGCGCATAACTATTTGGCTTCAGTTCCTTCAACCTCAAATGGCACCGTTTCCGTTTTTGTAAACGTGCCGGGAAGCATTTCCAAATTGGATTCGGCAACGGTAATTGTAAGTGCAGGTGCATTGTCTCGTACGGTTACTATTTATATTAGCAAACGATATGTATTCACTCCGGCTTCAGGATATACTTATTCTGTTGTAGGAGATAAAGGTAATTTGACTTTTACTATTCCAAGTGATTTCCCTGCAAATTTGTATCCTATCAAATGTAAGATCAACGCTGAGGATTTAAATCCTGATAATGCGACAAATGGATTTCAAATGCTTATTGAACATGAAGGAGGTATCTATTATTATATCTATAATGCTACTTCTTCCGGTACGAAAACGATAGCATTTAAAACTACACGTTCAACAGTAACATATCCGACTGTTAGTAATGATTATTTTGCAACAGCCATAATGGCTATGACTTTTGATTCAATTTTATTGAGTGGTACGGCTCAGTATTCTTCTAGGGGAAAGTGGCATAATGTTTCTAATGCTACTATTAATTGGTCTTCAGATTTTAAATCCGGTACACTAAGTACTAATAGCAATGGCAAATATACTATTACAATGCCTTCATTAAATGATAATGATGTAATTAATTTTACTTACAATCTTGGGTGGTCTTCTTATACTACATCTATGACATTTGCTCAATGGAAGGCAAATCCGAATTTAAAGTTAGAGTGGAATTGAAATTATTAATATGAAAAGAATTGTTTTTCCAATGTACTTAATAAAGATGCTTGCAAGAGATCGGCGGTAGTAATCTTGTTTTTGTAAGTGAATAGATGAATTTTTGCTTTTGTCCGGAATAAAGATTAACTTTGTACATATAAAGTTTCCGACTCATATATATGGAACGATCGACTCATATGATGTGAATCGATCGTTCCATATAATATGAGACGGTCGTTCCATATCATGTGGTTCGATTAAATAGTCCGGCCTTTTATGAAAATGTATTTATATATAGACTATGATTTATTATGACGTTTACAAAACCCCATCAAAAGTAAAGGGGAAGAGCGACCTTTATCATGCGCGTGTGGCTAAATGTGAGGGTGTGAGTTTTAAAGAACTAAAGCGATTGGTTGAGGAACATTCGACGGCATCGGCTCCTGATGTGACGCTGGTGGTGGAGGCTTTGATTAAAGAACTTAAGACAAATTTACTCGATGGGCGCTTGGTAGAAATTGGTGGGTTGGGAACATTCTCTTTGAGTGTGACCAGTCCGATGAGTGAAAATAAACGATCAGTTAATGCTACCAGGATTAAAGTAAATGGTATCAATTTCAAGCCACGCAAAGAATTGCTGGATGAGATTCAACAATATGCACATTTTGAAAAAACTAAAAACAGTTTCCATTCCAATAACTATTCGGATGCAGAGGTTCTAGAATTACTGAGGAAGTATTTTGTTGATAATAAATATATTACGCGCAAGGAGTTTCAACAGTTGTGTGGATTTACACGCTCAACTGCTACTCGCCGCATCAATGCTTTTTGCGGCGGTGATCATCCGCAGTTGAAGCGTGAAGGGCCGAAGGGAGGACCAATATATGTTCCTGTGAATGATTTATAAAAAAATATAGGTAAAACTATTATTTAAGGTGGTAAAATTATCAGATAATAAATTTGCCACTTTTATATTATACCATATCCTTTGTTTTTGAAATTTCTACCGATGAATAATTGTAATGATTACCCTTTAATGTTCCCTTTCTATCAAAACAGGGTGATTCTATCTATTTTCCGAATGATTTAAACACCGATTAAGTTTGAAATTTACACCAATCACTTACATTGTGTAAACGCTATACCTTTGTCCTGTCAAACAGAAAGGGATGTTTGATAAGAAAATAGGGTAAAACAAATTTAAAGTACTAGGGTTATGAATTTCAAAGGTATTATATTAGTGATTGCTTCTTTATTTTTTATAGTTTCATGTTCGGTAGAGAATGACTCAGTAATGAATGATGTAAATGCAGAAATGACTGCAGGTACAATAGAATATGCATCGCTTACATTTAATGTAGGATTGGGAACATCGACGAAGTCTGTTACAGCGAATGGTACCGAAGAAGGCACAGCCGCTGAAACTTCTATCAGCAACTGCATTATGATCATAACAAAAGGAAATGCAACAAGCAGCAAAATTACGGCCATAACAAATGTAACAGGAAGTAATCTGGTATACAACAGCGATAATACATGGTCGATAAATGCAAATATGGTTGTAAAAGCAACCAATGACCTTTATGTGACAGTTATAACAAATGTCGACTATTCTACATTTGCATCTTGCTCAACCTTGGGCGAGGTTCAAACGAAGAAAGTAGGTTTGAATACAGAAAGTCTTGTAAAATGCAGTTCGGCTGTAGCAATTGGTGAAATACCTTCTCAATATAAATCGGCACATACTACAGATCTGATACCCTATACAATCCCGACAATTAGTTTGACACAACTTGCTGCAAAAGTAGAACTGGTAGCATTCAATGTGGCATATACCGGTGAGACCGGCACGAATATGGAAGAACCGGCCGTAAGCCTTGAGAGTACAAACTTGGTAAATGCAAAGACAACAAGTTGTCTATATATGCAAGACAGCGACGCAACACTTGCATCACTTGCAGATCAGAATTTGGACAGTAGCGCAAAGTTCAGTTGCTATACTTTCCAGAACAATGATGCAAGCAATCAGACAGCTCTGCAGTTGACTGTAAAGGTAGGCAACATAATGAAGACAAAGACATATACGGTTAAGACACCGAACGGGACATCATATGATGAAATCGTAAAAGCAGGATATGTATATAGAGTGACAGTAAATCTGATAGTTAATAGAATTTCTAAAGAATTTGATGTAACTTTGCACTACGAGGCTGTTCCATTCGACCAGGTAACAGTTAACGTTCCAAGTTTTGATTAATGATGAAAAAGGCTTAAAAGGAGAACGCAGTATGAAGCAGTGGGTTATGAGTTCGATTCTGATGGTAGCAAGCTTGATAAGTGTTGCCTCTTGTTCGGATGAAAAGGAAGTAAATGGGATAAAAGAGGGTGTAGAGGTTGATGCAAAATTATCGATTGGCGCTACAGCCTTTGATAAAATTCAAACCAAGGTAGCTGATGATTATATTTCAGACTTGTATGTGATGGTGTTTGATGAGTCGGGTGATTTACTGACGCATCAATATTATTCAGGATTGGCTGGTTTGTCAGGTGATATTACTATCTCGACAACATCAGGGAAAAGATACATCTATGGCATAGCAAATTTGTCAACATCCAATTTGTCGGTCGATGCTTCCACCCTGAATAATATCTCTTCTGTCGACGGATTGAAAAGCATGCTTATTTCACTAAGTAATAATACAGTAGGCAATGCTGATGGAAAGTATCTTATGAGTGGTTTTTGGTGTGAAAAAGCGACTGACGAGACGGCTGAGACATGTCTTATTCATATAAACGGGGCAGTGACTTCGCTCACAGGTGCAACCGGGACGTTGAAATTGAAAAGATTACAGAGTAAAGTTACTTTTAATGTTTTTTATAGTGGAAATGCGACATCGTTTGCTATTACCGAAGTGAATTTGAGAAAAGTTCCGGGAACTTCTAGGTTGACGGAAGATGGAACAAGTTCTGTCGTTTCTTCTGGTTATTTTAATGTGGATAAATTGGCGACAAATGCTGGTAATAAGAGCTTTACTTTTTATATGCTAGAAAATAAGCAAGCGGCAAAAGGGACGCCGTCTACTTATTCTGATCGCGAAAATGTATCTAACGTCAGTTGGGTGTATGCTCCTGACAATAGTACGTATGTAGAAATTAAAGGTCATTATGTAGGGACAGCCGATCGTTATACAAATGGCGTTGTGAGCGGATCGAGCAGGGTTGATGCAAATGTGACTTATTATATTCATTTGGGCTATGTGGATGATAATTTGTCTGATTTCAACAGTTTGAGAAATAAAGATTATACCTATAATATTACGGTTACCGGAGTGAATAGTCTTGTTGCTGAAGTGGAAGTGTCTGGCGATAAGTATGACCGTGGTGATGGAGATATTTATTATGCTGATGGTGAAAATGTGATTACTTTGGATGCGCATTATTCACAGTTTGTAATGGGTTTTACTTATGAACAGCTTGGCAAGGAAGGACTGGATTTTAGTGTTTTAGTTAAGAGTAATAATACGAGTGGTTTTCAGAATGCAGATCATGACTGGTTATCGTTTGTCGAGAATCCGAACGGGGTGACGAAAGTTGTATCTTATCCAGGCCGCACTTCATCTAAACTTCTTAATACAGATGAGTTTTTGGCTGCTTTGAAAGATTTTAAAAAGGATGCTTCTAATGAGGGGAAGACGATATATTTTACTTGTTATGTTAATGAATATTATCCAATAGGAACTGATTCGAATTGGAAGAAGTATGTCAATCAGGATGATCGTTATGCACAAATAATTTGTGACACAAAAAGTGGCAATGGTAGTAACCTAATTGATGCTGCTTATGTAATTCGCCAACACCCGATATTGTCGTTTTATAATTTGGATAATGTGAATGCTGCATGGGGCATTGAGTGGGAGAATGAGACTACAAATACGCTTTCTGTTGGTGGTCAGACCATAGAGATAGGCCTGCCTTATGGTACTCCGGCGGGAGCAATAGGTTCGAGCAATACGGATGGTCGAGAAAATATGATCGAGGAGTTGGGAAATAGCCCTTATTGGTATTCTAATAGTTCAGTACCAAGCTCAGAATTGGCATATCGCAGTTATAGCTCTGCATTGCAGAAAGCTTATGCGGCATGTATGCAGCGCAACCGGGATGAGAACGGAAATGGGGAAATTGATGATAATGAGATAAAATGGTATCTGCCCGCATTAAATCAATATTTGGATATGTCTATTGGCATGAATATTTTGCCTCAGGATGTACAGTTGTATTCTAACAATGATTATAATACTACATTTAATGAAAACAATCACACTTATTGGATGTTCATGCACTTTGTAAGTAATACAAATAAGGAGATTTTCTGGGGCGAGGAAGGTGGCCCTTATTCTACCTTTAATGGTTCTGGCGATGGGCAAATCTCCTACTATTATTCTGTCCCTAATGGAGAGCGGCAATTCCGCTGTATACGTAATGTAGGATCAATCAATAATTTTGATGATTTTGTTTCTTATTCCGGTAATGTAGTAAACTTGTCGAAAGTTAATCCTCAAGCATTGAGATTGGATTATTTGAAAAAAGGCGAGCTTCAGAAGCATGATGAGCGTTCGATATATAGTCGTCCATATACAAAATTCCAGATTGCTAAAAATACTTGTGGAACGGGTACGGCTTTGGGTAAATTTGTTGGCTGGGGCAAAGGCAGTTATGCATTATCTGACAAGAATGGAAATTATTGTGTTTCAAATTCATCTGGAATATTGAATGCTGGGGGTAGCGCTGGTTCACTAATTAAAGTAGGAAATGGTAAAGGAGTATATAATCGCTGGGAAACCTTCAATGGGAGATATGGCTATACCAATAACTCAGTTGCCTATTCTATGGCAGACTTGAATGGTTATTATATAAGTTATAATAATGCGACAGAAGGGTTCGGCACATGGAATACTGGAGGAACTGCAAATACCTATTATTATGTGGGATCAGGTAATGGTTTTTATGAATTGGACGGGTATACATTATCCGGGACAAATGGTTTTTATGGCTGGGAGACTGTCAATAATTTTGCTAATGCGAATGGGTCTTCTATATGTTCTTATTATTATGAAAATTCAGATAAGAGTGATGTGGGAACCTGGCGTTTGCCTAATATGCGCGAATTGTTGATTATTGTCAATAAAGCTAATTATACAAGTCAGTCGATAATGAGTAGAACTTACTATTCATTTTATGGAACAGGTTATTTATCTCCAGGAAATAGTGTGTCTCGTGAAGGGTATGCTTATAATCGGTCAGTTGTTTATTTGATAGACCCGGCAGATGCTAGCTTTAATATTCGTTGTGTAAGAGACATCCAATAAAAATTGAGGGTTTATATTTGTAAAGGGAGAGGGATGCGGCTGTCGTATCCCTCTCGTTTGGTTGGTATTTATATCAATCGGGTAATAGTTGGTAGTTTTGCCCTTGAAATTTGAAAGGTCTGCCTATTGCAGAAGGCAAAAGGATGCTATAATTTTGTACCGCATATAAAAACTTAGTATTGAATATAATAAATATTGATGTAATATGAAAAAAGTACTTTTCCTCTTTTTGCTTCTGACAGGGATAACAAATATCTATGGACAGAAGTTTGCGGTGAAGTCAAACTTGCTTTACGATGCCACCGGTACTATTAATTTGGGAACGGAGTTCGGTTTAAGTAATAAGTGGACATTGGATTTGTCCGGGAATTATAATGGGTGGAAGATGGGTGACGACACGCGTTGGAAACACTGGCTGGTTCAACCGGAAGCACGTTATTGGTTTTGTGAAAAATTTAATGGTTCGTTTTTTGGTATTCATGGACATTATGCAGGATATAATGTGGGTGGAATCAAGTTTTTGAGTGATAATATGGAGAACAGTCGTTACCAGGGCCATTTGTACGGAGCCGGCCTTTCGTATGGTTATCAGTGGTTGCTCGGTAATCGATGGAGTATGGAGGCAGTGATTGGAGCCGGATGGGCGCATCTGGATCATGATAAGTATCCGTGTGCTACTTGTGGTTCAATCCTGAAGAGCGATACAAAAGATTATTTTGGAGTGACGAAAGCGGCACTTTCCCTTATTTATTTTATTAAATAATTGAAGTTATGAAGAAAATAGTGAAATTATATATGGTTGCAGCTTTGATGGCTGTCTTTCTGCCGTCTGTCTATGCACGAACAACCATAAATATACCGGTAAAAGTTGTTTGTAATGAATTAAAACAACAGGGAAAGAATCTTTTGATTGATGCTGTAATTACAATTGATGGAAGTCAAATCAGTAAAGGTGAAAGTCTGGTGCTTACTCCGGTGTTGGAATCAAGTTCACAAAAAGAGGGATTGCCTTCTATTCTGATCAATGGTAAAGTTGCACAAAAAGTATATGATCGTAAGATTGCTTTAAATAATCTGCAGGACGAATCTCGTTATCAAGTACTAAAAGCGATAAAGGGTGAAATGACTGTTAATTATAAGAAAACAATTCCGTTTGAATCATGGATGAAGGATGCTAAATTTGTTTTAGTGCCAAATATGTGTGATTGTGGAAAGAAATATGCAGATGGTCCGTTATTGGTAGCAGATAAAGTGATGACACCGCCGGATAAGGTTTATGAAATAACTCCGACGTTTGCCTATATTACACCCCAGGCTGAGGCTGAGAAACATCGTGCTGAAGTTGGTATTGCCTATTTGGATTTTCAGGCTGGAAAGTCTGTTATTTTACCTGATTTTCGTAATAATGCTACAGAGTTGGCAAAGATTGACAATACTGTCAATGCGCTTGTTAGTGATAAAAACGTATCTGCAAAAGGCATGATACTTAAGGGTTATGCATCCCCTGAAGGATCTTACAAACTGAACTCTGCACTGGCTGATAAACGTGTAAAAGCTTTGTGCGCTTATATTCAGAAAAAGCATGATTTTAAAAAGGATTTCTTTACATTGGAGACGGAGCCGGAAGATTGGGGCGGTTTTAAGATTAAAGTCGAGGCTGATAATCAGGTTCCTGAGCGGGATGCTGTGCTAGATATTATCAATAGTAGTGTAGATCCTGATGCAAAAGAGGCAAAATTGAAAGCTTTGAATAGTGGAACTGCGTATAAATATATCCTGGTCGGCATTTTCCCTTCATTGCGTCGTTCGGAATATCGTGTTGATTATACTGTCCGGGAGTTTAGTGCTGAAGAAGGACGCGATATTATCAAGACTCATCCGGAACAGTTAAGTTTGAATGAGATGTTTGCTGTAGCAAATACATATAAGGTCGGTAGTGAAGATTATGATCATGTGTTTGAGACTGCAGTGAAGATGTTTGCTGATGATCCTGTCGCTAATTTGAATGCAGCTAATATTGCTTTACAAAAGAAAGATTTGGATTCGGCTCGGAAATATTTGACAAAAGCGGGTAACAGTCCGGAAGCGATTCATGCACGAGGAGTATTGTGCTTGATAGGAGGTGACTTAAATGAGGCGAAGACATTATTAGAACAAGCCAAAGGAGCGGGTGTAAAGGAAGCATTTGCTAATTTAGAAGAATTAAACAAAAAAGCGGCGGATAATGCTCTTTTTGATAGCTTTAGGTAGTAAAATTGATACATATATAAAGTTTGATTGTCGGACTTGTATATATATTTGTATCGCAAATAAAAACAATTGACAAGTATGAAAGTTTCATCTGATGTTGAAATGGTATTGATGAACGAAATAGACAACAGAGATGGAGTATATCTCTATCTTCAGGGGAATAAGTGGTGCGCCTATGAACGCTCGGCATATTATTTGGCTTCTCTGAATGTTCCGGTTAAATTGGAAAAAGAAGTTTGTAAGCCATACGATATAGTTCTTTTAAAAGCATTATTCAATGTTGATGATATGTGCTTGCCTCTGGCTCCAAACACGGTGCTAAAACGTGTGGCTGATGATAGTTTGCAGTTTAAGATTGGAAATGCAATAGAAGGCTTCCCTGAATGGAAGGCATCGCAGCTTAGCAAGATGTCGGCATAAATATTGCTGTGAGGCCGTGAGGCTTGGAATGAATACTAAGTGTAAATATTGAGGGTGTATTTGTCCCGGAGATCTGAAAAGATTTTCCGGGACTTTACTTTTGAGGATGCTTTATTTCATTGCTTCTATAAATAATTACCCGCGATGAAGGCGACATGGTGATTGTAAACTCAGTCCCTGTCGCTTCATTTAAAGAGCCTTGCCACCACGATGTTAATTTTCTATGGGTTATAGGCCACCGGAGACCATCGGTAGTTATTTCACTGTCATTGTTTAGTGAAAAGATGGAAATCTGTTGGCCTGCAATGCTGGAAAGAGTCGATGTATGAAGTAGCGGAGTGAACAACCCAAAGTCTGAAAGCATTTCTACATGTTCGAATAATTGCGCATACTCTGTTAATAGAGAAATGTTCCCTATCGTGTGATCTTCACGCAAACCGGTAGCGGCAAGAATAAGTATGTTTTTAATTCCCAGACTGTGTGCATAATGGACTGCTTTTGTTAAATCGTTTTCTTCCTGATCTTCGATAACATGGATACGATCCATATACTGCGAACAGAAATCAGAAGTCAAACTGTCAAGATCGCCAACAATAGCATTTGGCGTAATTTGATGGACTTTGAGAACGTTGACGGCACCATCACATGCGATAATGGTTGATGCATCATGCAAGAATTTGAGAGGAAGTGGCGAATGGGGAAATTCTCCATTAGCGACAATAACGCAATCATAAGGTGTTGTCATTTGTATTTATTCCTTTCTTTTTCCAATTACAATAACCGACGTATGCCAATACGGCATAGCAAAAATACAAAAACATTGTTGGATAGAGTCCGCGAAGATAATAAAGATAAACAGAAACGAAGTTAACGATAATCCAGAATATCCAATGTTCAATGATGCGCCGCGCCAGCATCCATGTTGCAACGATGCCGACCGCTGTGGTAAAGGAATCGCCAAACGGAATAGGGGAATCGGTATACTTATATAATATGTAGTATAGTATGGCATGCAGACAAAGAATGGCTGCGCAGATTTCAACAAACAGGATGATTGAGGGATGACGGTATACAATGGTTTTGTCTGTCTGATTATTATTCGCCGGTAGAGGAACTGTTTTATCTCTTTGTGTCCATTTCCAAAAGCCATAAATGCTGATGAATACATAATAAGTATTCAAGCCCATATCGGCATAGATTTTTGAATTGAAAAAGACAAATACATATATCAGTGAGGAGAGAAATCCGACAACCCACATTGCACGGTGTTGCTTTATCTCCAGTAGGAGATAGAGCAATCCCGTGAGTACTCCAAAATATTCTATTACATGTTCAATCATTAGAATTTTAATGTTATCCGTGCCATTACATTGATGCCTGCCTGAGTGAAATATCCGGCTTCGTTATAGGGTTGGCCATCGACAATGGTTTCTGATGCCCACGCATTTGTCTCATATTGCTCGTTAAACAGGTTGTTTACGGTTATATCCAGATCGAGTTCTTTCATGAATTTGGGTTTGAATATGTAGCCGGCGCGAATGTTATTGACAAAATAAGGATCGATTGATCTGTCTCTGCAAGAAGTATTGTCAATGTATTGTCGTCCGACATATTGTGAATATAAACTTGCATTGAATTGTTTCCATGTAAAGTTGAAGATACTGTTGGCAATTGTTTTAGGAGAGAAAGATATATCAGTTGTTCCGAGTTGATTTTGAATCTCTTCTTTTCCTTTTACAGGATTCCAGTTGTTGTCAACATTCTGTATAATCTGAACGAAGTTTTTGATTTTATTACGACTCAGAGTAAGATTCCCATTCCAATCAAGAAAAGAAGCTATTTTTACACCACAGGTCAGTTCAATACCCGAACGGTAACTATCTTTAATGTTTGAAGTCAGAGCTTCTCCGATTTCACTTATTTTACCCGTCAGAATCAACTGGTTGTTATAATCCATGTAATAGAGATTAACTCCGGCTTGGAATCGGGAATTGTTATAGTTGTATCCGGCTTCGTAGTCGTACAATGTTTCGTTTGTCGGACGTTCGCTGGGTCCCGCTTCCGTAAAATTGTCCCGGTTCGGTTCGCGGTTGGCTACGGCGAATGATATGAATGCGTTATGGTTGTCTTTCTGAAAGTTGAACCCGGCTTTGGGATTAAAGAAATCCCAATGTTTGTCAATATTCACATTATCGCCGGCCTTATCGTCACTGCCTTTGATAGTATAGTTAATGCCGCGGTATTGCAAGTCCAGATAACCATATAGAGAGGGGAGTATCTGGTAATTACCTTTAACAAAGGTGTTGTAGTCTGTTTTCTTGCCTGTATTCCTATAATATTCGTAATCAGGCTGTGGAAGGTTGATGGCGTTTTTGCACCACATGACACGTCCGAAATGATCGCCATCATATTTATTGGCAGCCGCTCCGATAGTCAGCTGGGTGCGTTTACTTTTGTAATTGGCACTGTAAATAGCGCCGAAGAAATCATTGTCCAACCATTTACGGCGAACAAGGTCGGAAGCGTTAACCGTTTGACCTTGATCATCGGTGTATGTATTGAGTTTGTATTTTTTGAAACCGGCCTTAGCTTTATAATCTTCATAATAGCCGTCTCCATGGGTATAGTGAAGGGTAAGATTCATATTCCATAAATCATTTATTTTTTGATTGGCAATCAAATGATAATGCTGTTGCCAGTAGTTATCGGTCTGGTTGTCATAAAATTTGGTGATACCATTTTCTTTATATTCGCCGCAAGGATTATAAGTGCGGTTTGTCTTTAGCATATCCGCCGGTACCCCATCCCAGGCCTGATAAGTCTTTTCACTGCTTCCGAAGGTTTGAAACTTAATCAATGTATTATCTCCGTACCAGGCTCCTGAAACAAAGTATGAATGCATGTTGGCACTTGCCCGATCGATAAATCCGTCACTCCGGACGAAGGAATAACGTCCGTCAAATATGAAGTGATCATATAGTAAACCTGTTCCACTCTTGATTGTATTTTTAAATGTACCGAAAGAACCTGCAGAAGCGGAATATTCGGTATAATGATCCGGATCCGGTCTTTGAGTTTGCATAGAGACTGTTGCACCGAATGCAGCTTCACCATTGGTGGATGTGCCTGCTCCACGTTGGATTTGGATATTATCAACTGATGAGGCAAAGTCGGGCATGTTGACCCAAAAGACGGTATGCGATTCGGCTTCGTTCAGGGGAACGCCATTTACTGTGATGTTAATGCGGTTTGCGTCAGTGCCTCTGACACGGAAACTTGAATACCCGATGCCTGTTCCGGCATCGGAGGTCATGATGACAGAAGGCGATTGTGTGAGAAGAAACGGAATGCTTTGCCCGTCATTGAGTCGGGAAAGTTCATTTTTGGAGATCTCGCTGTAAGCAACAGGTGTGTTTTTTGTCACTTTAGTTGCTGTGACAGTCACTTCATCCAGCGAAATGTTTTTTGAGATTTTCAGCGTGTCTACCGGTTCCGGTTTTTTCCCTTGCGCTGTAAGGGTTGCCAATAACATGGCGAAAATGAATGCACTTTTCATCCTTTTGAGTGTTTATTTGTTGAACAATAAAAAGGAATAAAAGAGGTAAGCAATTAATGATAGTTTATTTATAATACTCTCCCTACGCCGGTATTATCCGGATCAGGTCCAATGGGTATCATCTCAGCCTTTTCTTCGGGTTGGAAAAACCGTTGGAATAAGCACCCCCTAATATTCGACTGCAAAGAAATAAAAAATATTTGTAAATGTTTGAAATGATACTGATTATTTGTATCTTTGCGCCGATTAAGTGAAGATGAGGAGGGGGCGGGTAGTCCCCTCCTTTTGTTCCTAACGGAGTGTATATGATTGATAAAGACATTGTAAGCCGGTTGGTTGAGGAAAAGTTGGCTTCATCCGACAATTATTTAGTAGATGTAGAAATTGGTTCAGACAATCGGATTGTCATAGAAATTGACAATGATAAAAGTGTCTGTATTGATGATTGTGTTGAATTAAGCCGTTATCTGGAAGAGCATTTGAACAGAGATGCTGAAGATTATGAGCTTGAGGTTGGTTCAGTGGGGATCACATCGCCGTTTAAAAAACTACGGCAATATGTGAAAAATATTGGAAAGGAGATTGAGATGCAGCTTAAAAGCGGAACTAAATTTATGGGGGTGCTTAAGTCTGCTGATGAAAATGGAGCGATAATAACGGTTAAGAAGAGCGTTAAGCCCGAGGGTGCAAAGCGAAAAGTAACCGTTGAGGAAGATCAGTTTTATCCATTTGATGAAATAAAATATACAAAATATCTAATTAGTTTCAAGTAAGAAAAGTTATGGCCAGAAAAGAGGAAACAATAAGCATGATTGACTCTCTTGCCGAGTTCAAGGAGTTAAAAAATATAGATAAGGAGACAATGATCAGTGTCTTGGAGGATTCTTTTCGTAAAGAAATCGCCAAAATGTTTGGTACTGATGAGAATTATGATGTGATAATCAACCCGGAGAAAGGCGATTTTGAGATTTGGAGAAACAGAAGAGTTGTTGCTGATGATCAGTTGGAAGATGCGAATCTTCAGATCAAACTGACCAATGCCCGTGAGCTTGATCCTAAATGTGAGGTTGGTGAGGATGTGACCGATGAAGTCCATTTTGCTGACTTTGGTCGCCGTGCAATCCTGAATTTGCGTCAGACACTTGCTTCAAAAATACTTGAACTGCAAAAAGATAGTTTGTATGCCAAATATAAAGATAAAATCGGGCATATCATTTCGGCTGATGTTTATCAGGTTTGGAAAAAGGAAATTTTGCTTCTTGATGATGACGGCAACGAACTGCTATTGCCGAAGGGCGAACAGATTCCGTCGGATTTCTACCGTAAGGGCGAACCTGTAAGAGCTATCGTTCAGAGAGTCGACAATGACAATAATAATCCGAAGATCATCCTTTCGCGTACAGATAAAGTGTTTTTACAGCGTCTGTTTGAACTGGAAGTACCGGAAATAAATGATGGATTGATTACGATAAAAGCTATTGCCCGTATTCCTGGTGAACGTGCAAAGGTTGCTGTTGAGTCGTACGATGATCGTATTGATCCGGTAGGTGCCTGCGTCGGAATGAAAGGTTCTCGTATACATGGCATCGTTCGAGAATTGCGTAATGAAAATATTGACGTTATTAATTATACCTCTAACATTTCACTCTTTATACAACGGGCTTTGAGTCCGGCGAAGATTTCTTCGATAAGAGTTAATGAAGAAGAACATAAGGCAGAAGTTTACCTGCGTCCGGAAGAAGTCTCATTGGCTATTGGTAAAGGCGGCTTGAATATCAAGCTTGCTTGTATGCTTACTGAGTATGCTATTGATGTATTCCGTGATGTGGACGGAGCTGATGAGGAGGATATCTATTTGGATGAATTCTCGGATGAAATCGATGACTGGGTAATTGATGCTTTAAAGAATGTAGGTTGTTATACAGCCAAAAGTGTATTGGCTATGAACCGGAGTGAGTTGATAGAGCGAGCCGACTTGGAAGAGCAAACGGTGGATGATGTACTCGCGGTTTTGTCTGCTGAATTTGAAGATGAAGAACCCCATGAATAAAGAATTACGATAAAGTTTATTATGCCCATAAAATTAATACAAGTACAAAGAAAATTAAATGTGGGAATCAACACAGCTGTTGATTTCTTGCACAAGAAAGGATTCACAGTTGAGGATGGACCCAATACGCGAATTAGTGACGAAGAATATGCTTTACTCGTAAAAGAGTTCGGTAAAGAGCTGTTGGAAGAGAGACGGGAATATGCAAAATCTGATTCTTTTCATAAAGAGAAAGAAGCTCATAAGGAGGAGGGTAAGGCTCCGGAGATAAAAACGGTCATCCCTGATGAGTTTAAACCGAAGATTGTGACTAAGGGTCGTATAGATTTAGACAACTCTAAAAAGTTTAATAAAGAACCTTATGAGATGACTAACGAAGAGAAGAAAGTTATAGTTGAAAAAAGCGTAGAAGAGCCTGCGGCTAAATCAATGGAAAAGCCGGTAGAAAAACCTGTTGAGAAGAAAGAAGAGCATCTTTCAGAACCGGTAGAAAAGTCTAAGGAGTCTCATGAGGTTCAACCCGCTCCGAAGCAGGAAAAGAAAGAAGAGAAGCCTGTGGCTGCTCCTGTTGCAAAACCGGAACCGATCAAAGAGGTGAAGGAGCCGGAAGTAAAACAACATGTTGCTCAGCCTGTCGTTGAGAAAAAAGTGGAAGTGAAGCCTCCAGTTGTTGAAAAGAAGCCTGTAAAGACACCAAAAACAGAAGTGGCGAAAGTGCAAACACCCGTGATTAAAGACGATGCTCCGGTGGCAAAACCTGCTGAATCGACGGATACTCACGAGGGTGAAGAACTGTTCCGTTTGAATAGTGCAAAGTTTGAATCAAAAATTAAGGTGACCGGTAAAATAGACCTTGATGCTTTGAATCAGTCCACTCGTCCGAAGAAAAAAACAAAGGAAGAGAGACGTAAGGAGCGCGAAGACAAGCGTGAAAAATATAATAATAGGCCTAATAACCAGCAGGGTGGACAGTTCAAGCCTAAAGAAGGAGGAGCCTCCAATAACAATAATAGCAATAATAACAACAACAACAATAATAATGGCAACAAGCCATCAACTCCGGGAACAGGTGCACCTAAATCTGCCGAAGACGGCGAGAGAAGAAAACGCAGACGCATCAAGAAAGATCGGGTAGATGTGAACAATACTCCCGGAACTAATTTGCGTCCGCAACGTGATGACCGGAGACCTCGTTTGAAGAAGCCGGTAAAGGCCGAAGTAAATGACGTGGATGTGCAGAAGCAGATTAAAGAAACGTTGGCCCGTTTAACAAGTAAGTCGAGCAAGACCAATAAAGGAGCCAGATATCGCCGGGACAAGCGTGATGCAGTACAGAAGCGCGAACATCGCTTGATGGAAGAAGAGGAAATAGAAAGCAAGACCTTGAAACTTACTGAGTTTGTTACGGCAAATGATTTGGCCAATATGATGGATGTGCCTGTGACGAAGGTTATTGCGACCTGTATGAGTATCGGCATTATGGTTTCCATCAATCAACGTTTGGATGCAGAGACTATCAATTTGGTAGCCGAAGAGTTCGGATTCAAGACAGAGTATGTGAGTGCTGAAGTTGTGGAGGCTATCAAGGCTGATGAGGAAGACGACAATGAAGAAGACTGGGTTACACGTCCCCCGATTGTAACGGTGATGGGACATGTGGATCATGGTAAGACTTCATTGTTGGATAATATACGTAATGCAAATGTAATTGCCGGTGAAGCAGGGGGTATCACGCAACATATTGGGGCATACAATGTGAAGCTGTCGAACGGCCGACGTATTACATTCTTGGATACGCCTGGTCATGAGGCGTTTACAGCTATGCGTGCCCGCGGTGCAAAGGTGACGGATATTGCTATCATTATTGTGGCTGCCGACGATAGTGTCATGCCACAAACGGTTGAAGCCATTAACCATGCGGCGGCAGCTGGCGTTCCTATTGTATTCGCAATAAATAAGATAGATAAGCCTCATGCTAATCCGGATAAGATCCGTGAGGAGTTATCTGCCATGAATTACCTGGTGGAAGAGTGGGGAGGCAAGTACCAGTGCCAAGAAATTTCAGCGAAGAAGGGTCTTGGTGTGCAGGAGCTGCTCGAAAAGGTACTGCTCGAAGCTGATTTACTGGATTTGAAAGCCAATCCGAAACGTCGTGCTGTCGGTTCAATCATCGAGTCGTCATTGGATAAGGGGCGTGGGTATGTAGCTACTATTTTAGTTGAAAACGGAACTTTGCGTGTAGGAGATATTGTTCTAGCCGGTACACATTATGGGCGTATCAAGGCGATGTTCAATGAACGTAACCAGCGTATGGAGAAGGCGGCTCCTTCAGAACCGGCATTGATTCTGGGCTTGAATGGTGCACCGCAGGCAGGTGATACATTTAATGTATTGGAATCTGAACAAGAAGTACGCGAGATTGCCAGCCGGCGTGAACAGTTGCAACGTGAATTAGGTCTGCGTACGCAAAAGATGCTGACGCTTGACGACATAGGCCACCGTATAGCTGTAGGTGGATTCCAGGAGCTCAACGTTATTGTAAAGGGGGATGTCGATGGCTCTGTAGAAGCTTTGTCGGATTCATTGATACGTCTTTCGACTGACAAAATTCAGGTGAATGTGCTGCATAAGGCAGTAGGGCAGATCTCTGAATCGGATGTAGTGCTGGCAGCAGCTTCAGGTGCAATCATCATCGGATTCCAGGTACGTCCGGCACTAGCGGCTCATAAAATGGCGGAGAAGGACGGCGTGGAGATTCGTCTCTATTCTATCATCTATGATGCTATCAATGATGTAAAGAGCGCTATGGAGGGTATGCTTGCTCCGAAGACAAGAGAGGATATTACAGCCAATGTTGAGGTTCAACAAGTATTTAAAATTACAAAGGTGGGTACAGTAGCCGGTTGTATTGTGCGTGAAGGCAAGATTCGGCGTACGAATAAGATTCGTATCATCCGCGACGGCATTGTCATATACGCCGGTGAACTGGGTTCGTTGAAGCGCTTCAAGGACGATGCGAAGGAAGTAGTTGCAGGACAGGACTGCGGCTTGAATGTCAATAACTTCAACGATATACAGGTAGGCGATATCATTGAAGCCTATGAGGAGACACAAGTCAAGCAGACACTGTAAATGATGAATTGGTTAGATATTTTATTGCTGTTTTTAGCAGGAATAGGATTTGTAAAAGGCCTGTTTGATGGAGTCATCAAACAGGTTGTTTTGCTTATTGCCTTGTGGGTGGGTATTTTCTGTTGTGCAAAGGTTGCAGCATGGCTTCATTCTGCTTTTACCTGGTTTCCGGCTGCAGGCGTTTTTACAAGCTATATCCTTGCTTTTGTACTGACAGTTGGTGTTATTTGGTTTGTAGGAATGTTGGTTGATCAATTGATTGGTGTAACGCCGCTGGGCGTGATTAATCACCTTCTGGGTGGTCTATTTGGAGCTGGATTGATGTTGATTGTAGCTAGTTTTTTTTTGAATGTAACTACATTGATTGATCGTAAAGAATGGATTATTACTGAGAAGAGCAAGACGGAATCACATTTGTATGCTCCGGTTAAACAGATTGTTCCAACTATTTATCCCTCTCATTTGTTTACAGAAAATAAGTAAGTATGGTCGTTGAAACGGCTTTTAAACATCATTAAATTAGGTATGCAAGAATCGAATGAAATACTGAATGAGGTAACGAGTGGAGATTATAAGTATGGTTTCGTGACCTCTATTGATACGGATATTATCCATCGTGGGTTGGATGAAGAAACGGTACGCATCATCTCGGCGAAAAAAAATGAACCGGAGTGGTTACTGGAGTTTCGTTTGAAGGCGCTACGTTATTGGCAGACGTTGGAGATGCCGACATGGGGCCATTTGAGAATTCCCCCCATCGACTTTCAGAGTATTATCTATTATGCGGCGCCGAAGAAAAAAGTTGAGAATAAAGGCGCTGAAGAAATAGATCCTGAATTGATGAAAACTTTTGACAAACTGGGTATCCCGCTTCATGAGCGGGCTCAATTGAGTGGAATGGCTGTTGATGCAGTGATGGACAGTGTTTCGGTGAAGACTACTTTTAAGGAAGTACTGGCGGAAAAAGGCATCATCTTCTGCTCTTTCAACGACGCGGTACATCAACATCCTGATCTGGTAAAGAAATATATGGGCTCTGTGGTAAGTTATCGCGATAATTTCTTTGCAGCACTTAATTCGGCTGTCTTTTCCGACGGGACGTTCGTATATATTCCAAAAGGAATTCGTTGTCCGATGGAGTTGTCGTCATACTTTCGCATCAACACGGCTAATACGGGGCAGTTTGAGCGTACACTGATTATTGCCGATGATGATACGTATGTCAGCTATCTTGAAGGATGTACGGCACCGATGCGTGATGAAAATCAGATGCATGCTGCCATCGTCGAGATCATTGCAGAGGAACATGCCGAAGTGAAATATTCGACTGTGCAGAACTGGTACCCTGGCGATAAGAATGGACGCGGAGGCATTTACAACTGTGTGACGAAGCGTGGATTGTGCCGGGGAGAAGGGAGTAAGATTTCCTGGACACAGGTGGAGACCGGTTCAGCTATTACATGGAAATATCCCAGTTGCATCCTGGCTGGCGACAATTCCGTGGGAGAGTTTTATTCTGTTGCCGTGACTAATAACTATCAACAGGCAGATACGGGAACGAAGATGATACATCTGGGGCGTAATACTCGTAGTACTATTGTCTCCAAAGGCATTTCTGCCGGACACAGTCAGAATAGTTATCGTGGTCTGGTTAAAATATCACCGCGTGCCGAAGGTGCTCGTAATCATAGTCAGTGTGATAGCTTGTTGCTCAGCCAGACATGCGGGGCGCATACATTTCCCTACGCTGATATTCAGAATGAGACAGCAGTCGTGGAACATGAAGCGACGACAAGTAAAATAAGTGAGGAGCAGCTCTTTTATTGCAAGCAACGTGGTATCGGCACCGAAGAAGCCGTAAGCCTCATTGTCAATGGTTATGCCCGTGAGGTGATGAACAAACTCCCGATGGAGTTTGCTGTCGAAGCGCAGAAATTGCTCAGTATCTCTCTGGAAGGAAGTGTGGGATGATTTGTCGCAGGCAAGCAATCCCGTAAAGCGATGTGGCAGACCTTCATCAGTACCGATGGTAAATACTCTGTCAGCACTGATGGGGAAGGGAGAAAAACAAACGAGAGCTAGAACAGACAACAATAAATGAGAATAATATAAAGACTATGGATATGAATATGTTAGAGATAAATAATTTGCATGCTACAGTAAACGGCAAGGAGATACTGAAAGGTATCAATCTGACGGTGAAGGCAGGCGAAGTACATGCTATCATGGGACCGAATGGTTCGGGGAAAAGTACGCTGAGTAGTGTATTGGTAGGCAATCCGCTGTTTGAAGTGACGGAAGGTACAGTGATCTACAACGGTAAAGATCTGCTGGCTATGGAACCAGAAGATCGCAGTCGTGAAGGCATCTTCCTCAGTTTCCAGTATCCGGTGGAAATTCCCGGAGTCAGCATGGTCAATTTTATGCGTGCCGCTGTGAATGCACATCGACAGTATAAAGGGTTACCGGCGGTAACGGCTTCTGATTTTTTGAAAATGATGCGTGAGAAGCGGGCTATTGTTGAACTTGACAACAAGCTGGCGAACCGTAGTGTGAACGAGGGATTCTCCGGAGGAGAAAAGAAACGTAACGAAATCTTTCAGATGGCGATGCTTGAACCACGTCTGGCTATCTTGGATGAGACCGACAGTGGTCTGGATATCGATGCCTTGCGTATTGTAGCCAATGGTGTAAACCGTATGAAGAAACCGGAAAATGCGGCTATTGTCATCACACACTATCAGCGATTGCTTGACTACATCAAGCCTGACGTTGTACATGTTCTTTACAAAGGAAGCATTGTCAAGACAGCCGGCCCTGCTCTTGCTCTCGAACTGGAAGAACGCGGTTATGATTGGATCAAGGAAGAACTTGGGGAAGAGATTTAACGGAATGGTACAGAATAATAATTATAGGCACGGACAATACGAAAAAATGTGTTATACGAAAAACTTGCAAGTGATACTATCAATGCATTTCAATCCGTGTCTAAAAGAATGATTTGGATATGAAAGCAGAACAACAATATATAGATTTATTTTCGCAGTACGAAGGACTGATATGCCAGCATGCATCGGTAGTAATGAATGCGCCGCGAGTGAAAGCCTATGAAGCCTTTGAACGGATGGGTTTTCCATCGCAAAAGACGGAAGATTATAAGTATGTCGACGTGGCACAGGTTTTTGCTCCTAATTTCGGGTTGAATATCAACCGTCTGGCTATTCCGGTTAATCCCTACGACGTGTTCAGGTGCGACGTGCCGAATCTCAGTACCTCGCTTTATTTCGTTGTCAACGATACGTTCTATAATAATACGCTGCCTAAGGCTCATCTGCCTGAAGGCGTCTATGCCGGAGGACTTGATGCGTTTGCACACCTTCATCCCGATCTGGCGGCGCGCTATTATGCTCAGGCGGCGCCGGTCGAAAGCAATGCCGTGACTGCACTCAATACGATGCTTGCACAGGATGGCTTTGTACTTTATGTTCCGGCCGGAGTAAAACTTGAACGTCCTGTGCAGCTGGTAAATATTTTCCGTAGTGATGTTGATACAATGGCCAACCGTCGTATCTTAGTGATTGTTGAACCGCATGCCGAGGCAAAACTGCTGGTGTGCGACCATAGTATCGATGATATGAAGTTTCTGGCTACACAAGTAATCGAAGTTTTTGCCGGAGAAGGATCCGTGTTTGATTATTACGATCTGGAAGAAAGCTCTGCCGCTACTTCGCGTTTCTCAACTATGTATGTCAGGCAAGCAGCTCAAAGCAACGTGCTTGTGAATGGGATTACATTAAATAATGGATTGACACGTAACAATTATTATGTCGACCTTCTTGGCAAACATGCTGAAACGACGCTCTGCGGCATGTCAATCCTTGATGGTGAACAGCTACTGGATACATATACATTGATTACGCATCATGTGCCTTCTTGTAAAAGTAATGAGCTATTTAAAAATGTCCTCGATGACCGCTCAATGGGCTCTTTCAGCGGACGGATTCTGGTAAAGGAAGGCGCAGAAAAGACAGAAGCTTATCAGGCTAATCGCAATCTTTGTGCAACGCGGGAAGCCCACATGTATAGCAAGCCGCAATTGGAAATCTATGCCGACGACGTGAAGTGCTCGCATGGAATGACTACCGGGCAGCTCGATGAGGAGGCTCTCTTTTACATGCAGAGTCGTGGTATTCCTTATTCAGAAGCGCGGATGTTGTTGAGTGTCGCTTTTACCTCTGATGTGATTGAGCATGTTCGCTTGGATGTTTTGAAAGAGCGACTCCATACTCTGGTTGAGAAGCGTTTTCGTGGTGAACTGGCTAAATGTGCCAGCTGTAAGATATGTAAATAAGCTGTGCCGGTTCTTACTATCCTTTAATTTTAGCGTGAATCGGGCAGAACGGATAGAAGAATGATAAAGCCTGCTCTATGATTTGTAAAGTAGGCCTGCTTAAAGGTGATTTTTTAAACCCAGAATTATTTGATTATTCTTCGTCGTACTGCTGATAGAGAAAATCGTTGTACGGAAAGCGGGTGATATGAATCTGTTTCACCCGTTCGTATAATAATGATTTTAGCGCGTCTATGTTTATGCGTTGCTTGGCAGAAATGAAGATACAGTTGTCTTGGAGCTTGTTCATCCAGGTGTCCTTCAGTTCGTCAAGCGTAATGTTTTCGCGTGTTCGGGGAGTCAGGTCATCAGGTTCTTTTTCTATGAAGGTGAATGCATCTACTTTATTAAAGACGATAATCATAGGCTTCTCTTCTTTATTTATTTCCAATAGAGTACGGTTTACAACTTTTATCTGATCTTCGAAACTGGGATGCGAGATGTCAACGATATGTATCAAAAGATCGGCTTCACGAACCTCGTCCAGTGTGGACTTAAACGATTCGACCAGTTCGGTCGGAAGTTTGCGAATAAATCCAACGGTGTCGGCTATCAGAAAAGGTAAATTTTCGATTACAATTTTGCGGACGGTTGTGTCCAGTGTGGCGAAGAGTTTGTTTTCTGCAAAAACGTCACTTTTGCTGAGTAAGTTCATCAACGTTGACTTACCTACGTTCGTATAACCCACTAAGGCTACGCGGACCATTTTACCTCTGTTTTTGCGTTGTACGTTTTTCTGTTTATCAATATCTTCCAACTCATGCTTCAGATGGGTAATCTTATCCAGAACAATACGTCTATCCGTTTCCAATTGTGTTTCTCCCGGACCACGCATGCCAACACCGCCACGTTGTCGTTCGAGGTGGGTCCAAAGACGGGTCAACCGCGGTAACATGTATTGATATTGAGCCAGTTCAACCTGTTTCTTTGCATGTGCCGTTTGTGCCCGGCGGGCAAAAATATCAAGAATAAGACTTGTACGGTCAAGAATCTTTACTTGCAGTTCCTTTTCGATGTTTCGAATCTGCTTTGCCGAAAGTTCATCATCGAATATGACTACACCAATTTCGTGTTCCACGACATATTCTTTGATCTCTTGTAGTTTGCCGGATCCGACAAAAGTGACCGAGTTGGGCATTTCCAGCCGCTGATAAAACTTTTTTTCGGGTACTACCCCTGCGGTTTCCGCGAGAAATGCTAACTCGTCTAAATATTCGCGTACCTTCTGCTCGTTCTGTTCGGGAGTTACTAATCCAACCAAAACGGCTTTTTCTGTTTGTGCTTCTGAAATAATGAATTCTTTCATGCTACAAAGATAATTATTTCAAGAATTTCTATATCTTTGTGCTACGGAAATAATTATAACAATCATTTAACTAAAGCGTTCAGCTATGAAAAAGATTTTATGCCAATACTGTTCCTTTTTAGTTAGCCTGATTTTCATCTTGGCTATTTCATCAATTATTTGTGCTCAAGAACCTGCTCCGTCAGAATGGGAACACTTTATCGCGAGTTCAAGGAATGTGTTGATTCCTGATACTTTCAGACAGCAGACTTTCAGGGGGCTTGACTCCGACAACTGGCCGTTTACACTCTATAATGGAGCTTCAGTTGTTTCGAATAAGTATACTTTAAAACTACCTGTTGGGAGTAAAGTTTGTTTTGAGCCATATTCTATTGATGGATATAAGAATGTTTCAGCTTGGATTCGATGTGCAGGTTTGCAAATCAGCTTAACAGAAAGTTTAGGTTTCGAATGGTATCGAAATGGTAAGCAGGAATTAAAGAAGGATGTTTATGTGGGAACTGGATCCAAAGATTGGTTCGGCTATCGTACTTGGTGTATAGATAATAATCCTATTTGGGTTAATCTGGTCACGTATAACGCTATCAATGACACAAAGGGCTATTTTATGTCAGATAGCGTTTATGTTATTGGGAATATTCCAAGCTATTCTCTTTTCAAAGGAGAAGGGAACTGGCGGGATACTACTCTTTGGTCGAACTTTCCGTCTGAACGCTACCGGTCTGCGCTTATCAGTGGAAACATAACGGTTGATAAAAATATTTCTTGCCATAATACATCTGTAAGCAATGGAAATATGCATGTTGCATCGGCAGTAACTTTTAATACTCAAAATCTTCATCTTTATGACAGCTCTCTCTCTTCTGAAGGTGATGTTTTTATCAATAGACAAGTTATTATTCATCATACTTTTGAAAAGAAAGGAGAGTGGTATTTCATTTCTTTCCCCTTCGATGTGTATAGTGATCAGATCGATCCACGTTTTCAGCAGAAGGATGAAAAAAACAATGGGGGAGGTAATTATTTCTATGTACAGACTTATAATGGAAATAAACGTTCGGAAAAGAATAGTGCTTTCAATAATTGGGAAGTTCATTCTATTTGTTCAGGTAATACACCGGTGTTTCAGAAGAATAAAGGTTATCTGATTGCCTTGGATATGGAAGCTGATAGTCAGACACTTTCATTTGCATCCAGACATGGAACTATCTCATCAGATTTTGCTCGGGAGGGAATTATTACTGTTTCAGCTTCGAATGGACAAGGCGAAGAAGAAAATCAGGGTTGGTATCTTTGCGGCAATCCGTTGCCTTGCCCGCTACCAATATCTCTTTTAGAAAATGTATCATCGCTTGATGGTAATATTTATATATATGTGGAAGGAGAATATAAGGTTTATCCGCTAGATAGTGATTTTGCTATTCCTCCCTATAGTGCTTTTTTCGTCAGAAGTTCTTCTGATGTCGAACTAAAAGTACATAGCTCATTGTCAACAAAGTCTTGCCACTTAATCAAAACATCCTCCTTAAGTAAGCTTGAAGAGCCTGTAATAAAAGGGACGGTTACGGACACGTGTAAAATAAATAAATCCAAGCTGCATTATTTTGCCCAAGGTAGAAAATTATGGCTGAAAGATGTTTCAGGTATGACGACTCTTACAATTTATGATTTGTCAGGTCGCATTCTGTTAAATCGATCAATCTTTTCAGGAAATTCTTTTTTGAATCTTTTTCTGGAAAAGGGAATATATATTTTGGAACTTAAGTCTCCTGAGTATAGAGAGCAGAAGAAGATTATAATTCTATAGTCGAGGATAAATACTTTTAGTAGTAACATTCTTTATCTCAATAAAGTTAAAATGTCAGATATATGTTCTTAAACATTATAGATCTGTAACCGCTAAAACGTTAAACTTGCTATTTTTGCCATAAATACAATCCTTCGTGTGGAAAGATTGTATGATTATGTATATGCCTAAAAATAATAAACATGAAATCAATTTTTGCCTCTTCTACGGGAAAGAGCTTTCTTATTCCCTTTATTTTAGTAACTAGCCTGTTCATGATGTGGGGATTGGCCCACGGAATGTTGGATGTCTTGAATAAGCATTTCCAACAGGCATTTCAAATGTCGAAAGCTCAATCCGGACTTGTCCAGTTTTCCACGTATATAGCATATGCATTAGTGGGGATTCCTGCCGGACTCTTTATGAAGAAGTTCGGATATAAAAGGGGTATTTTATTAGGGCTTTTTCTATATGCAATAGGTGCATTTGGTTTTATTCCTGCTGCGTTGACACAATCTTTTAGCCCGTTCCTTTTGGCTTTGTTTGTGGTAGCCTGCGGGTTGTGTACTTTGGAAACGGCTGCTAACCCTTATTCAACTGTTCTTGGTCCGAAGGAAAGCGCCGCTCAGCGCATCAATTTGTCTCAATCTTTCAATGGGTTAGGTCTGGTATTAGGTCCACTGATTGGTGGTCAGTTGATTCTCGGTGCACCACTTGATGACATGATGGCTTTGACAAAACCTTATATTATTTTAGGATCTGCCGTTTTGGTTATAGCTGTCTTTTTTATATTCACCAAGCTGCCTGATATTAAAGAAGAAAATGAAGTTTCTTTTACGGAAGAGGCGCCTCCACAGCGCTCAATGTGGTCTTATAAACATTTTATTCTGGCTGCCATAGCGCAGTTCTTTTATGTTGCCGCACAGACAGGTATTTTTAGTTTCTTTATTAATTATGTGACCGAGTTGGATACTACAATTACTCCGCTTAAGGCTTCTCGTTTTTTGGCTTTCGGTGGCATGTTGCTGTTTATGATTGGGCGTTTGAGCGGTAGTTTTATCATGGCGAAATTTAAGGCTAACAAGTTACTTTCTATATATTCGCTTATGTGTTGCCTGATGATGATTCTGGTTATGCTTGAACTCGGGAAAGTCTCACTTTATGCGTTATACACTACTTTTTTCTTCATGTCTATTATGTTCCCGACAATTTTCGCACTTGGTTTGTCAGGAATGGGGGCTTATACGAAGAAAGCTTCTTCGTATATTGTAATGGGTGTTGCCGGTGGAGCATTCGCTCCGATGTTGATGGGTTATATTGGTGAACAGCATATGGCAGTGGGTTTTGTTGTTCCGCTGATCTGTTTTGTATATATTGCATTTTTCGGACTCAAAGGTTATAAGATGTAATCAATAAATAAATACGATATGAAGAAAATTATTTTTGTATGTGTTTGTTTTCTGTTGGCCGCTATGGGACATTCCCAAAATTATTCATTCAATGGTCTGGATATGAATATGGGAAATTTGTCGCGTCTTTCGAATGCACAAACCCGTTCCATCAGTCCTGAAAATTTTACAGGTGAATCAGGTAAAGGTGGAATGGCTGATCCGAAGGATAAAAATCAACGGAATGTAGCCAATGCTTGGGAGGCCTCTGGAAATCTTGGTAAAAGCTGGAAGGTGAATCCTTTTATTATCATCAAACCTGGTGAAACTGTTACTATTGGGGAGATCAATGGATCTGGAGCAATTCAGCAGATATGGATGACTCCTACAGGAAACTGGAGATTTTCTATCATTCGCATGTATTGGGATGGCGAAAAGGATCCATCTGTTGAATGCCCGGTGGGTGATTTCTTTGCAAGTGCATATAATTCGTATGCTCAATTGTCTTCGTTAGCTATCTGCGTAAATCCGGGTAGCGCTTTTAATTGTTATTGGAAGATGCCTTTCCGGAAGAAGGCTCGTATTACGGTGGAGAATATAGATACAAAAAATGAAATGCGTTTATACTATCAAATCAATTATACATTGACCGAGGTTCCGGCAGACGAAGGGTATTTTCATGCACAATTTCGTCGTTCTAATCCGACTCAAGGTTCGCTTCATACTTTAGTGGACGGCATAAAGGGGAAGGGACAATATGTCGGGACTTATCTGGCTTGGCGGGTAAATGATAATGGCTGGTGGGGTGAAGGAGAGATAAAATTTTACATGGATGGAGACAAAACTTATCCAACGGTTTGTGGAACAGGGACGGAAGATTATTTCTGTGGTTCTTACAATTTTGAAAACCCTATGACACATAAATACCAGGAGTTTACTACACCCTATTCCGGGTTGTCGCAAGTTATTCGTCCGGATGGATTATATAAAGCTGTTACTTCTTTTGGTTTATACCGCTGGCATATTATGGATCCTATTCGCTTTAGCAAAGAGTTGAAAGTAACAATACAGGATTTGGGTTGGCGTCATGATGGGAGATATAACAATCAGAAGTCTGATATTTCGTCAACAGTTTTTTGGTATCAAACAGAGCCACACGAACCATTCCCTGCTTTACCTTCGAGAGATGAATTGGAAATACCATAAATGTATGAATCATGAAAAACATTCATATATTAATATCGGCTTCGCTGGCAATCATTATGCTTTGTGGATGCAGTTGGAATAATAAAAATAAAATAGTTATGAAAGCATACGAGAAAGGAACATTTGGTTACGATTTACATTATTTGTCAGATAAAGACAGTTTAGTAGTATTGAGCAGTGACGATAGTTTATCGCAGGTGATTGTGTCGCCTAAGTTACAAGGCAAAGTTTTTACATCAACGGCTTCCGGTGCTGAAGGTAAAAGCCTCGGATTTCTGAACTATAAAGTGTTTGAGTCTGAAGAGAACAATAAACACATGCATGGTTATGGAGGTGAGAATCGTTTATGGATTGGTCCTGAGGGCGGACGCTATTCCGTGTTTTTTAAACCTGGAGTTGAACAGGTTTATGATAATTGGTTTGCACCATCACCTGTTGATAATGAATCTTGGATTGTTGTTTCGTCTGATAAGCATTCTATACGTATGGAGAAAGATATGGAGATGTCTAATTACGTAGGCAAGAGTCTGCATTTTAAAATTGGTCGTGAAGTATCTTTATTAAGCAAAGCTGATATACAGTCGAAGTTGGGTATCCAGTTCAATGACAAAGTAAAAGTGGTTGCATATTCTACAAACAACAGTATTACCAATTTGAATGATTTTGCTTGGACGAAAGAGACTGGAACCGTTTGTATTTGGATGCTTGATATGTTCAACCCTGGTCCTAAAGCATTGACTATTATTCCTTTTAATATAGGTAATGAAAAGGATTTAGGGAAAGTGGTAACAACCGATTATTTTGGTGAGATACCTGCTGATCGTCTTAAAGTGAAGGATCATGTTCTTTATTTGAAGACCGATGGCAAATTTCGCAGTAAAGTTGGACTTAATGTAATGCGTACAAAGGCGATAGCCGGTAACTATGATCCTGATAACAAACAGCTTACAGTCACAACATTTGATATTGATCCTAAAGGCATTTACCTCAATCAGGAATGGGATCCAAAGAAAGATCCGCTTGTGGGAGATGCGCAAAACGCTTATAATGACGGACCATTGGAAGATGGTAGCATCATGGGGCCGTTTTTTGAAATGGAGAGCGCTTCACCGGCTGCACTTCTGATGCCGGGAGAAACGTTATATCACACGCATAATGTGTTCCATTTCACGGGTAAAGAGAATGATTTGACTTTGATTACTAAGGCATTGCTCGGGGTATCTATTGATGACATCAAGACTGTGTTTTAATTTTTAATTAATGCATTTTTATTATATTGTAAAACATGAATAATTCTTATCCAAAGATCGGTATACGTCCGATCATTGATGGGCGTCGTCAAGGCGTTCGCGAATCTCTAGAGGAGATGACAATGGGTTTGGCTCATCGTGTGGCTGAATTATATTCTGATACGTTACGTTATCCGGATGGTTCTCCGGTAGAGTGCGTTATTGCTGATACGTGTATTGGCGGAGTTAAGGAAGCTGCTAATTGTGCAGAAAAATTTGCTAGGACCGGCGTTGGTGTTTCTCTTTCTGTTACTCCATGCTGGTGTTACGGCGCTGAAACGATCGATATGGATCCGCTTATTCCAAAAGCAGTTTGGGGATTTAATGGCACAGAACGCCCGGGAGCCGTTTATTTGGCATGTGCGATGGCTGTTCACAGTCAGAAAGGCCTGCCTGCATTTGGTATTTATGGTCGTGATGTACAAGATGCCGATGATAGCGTTATTCCTGATGATGTAAAAGAAAAGTTGCTTCGTTTTGCTCGTGCAGGTTTGGCTGTTGCTTTGATGCGTGGAAAGTCTTACCTGGCCATAGGAACGGTTGCCATGGGTATTGGTGGTTCAATTGTTAATCCTGACTTTTTGCAGGAGTACTTGGGCATGCGCTCAGAATGTGTTGATAGTTGTGAAATCATTCGTCGTGTAGAAAAAGGCATTTATGATAAAGAAGAATTCAAAAAGGCGATGGCTTGGACGAAGGAAAATTGTATGTCTCGTGAAGGAACAGATTATAACAAACCTAAACTTCAGCATTCTCGCAACCAAAAAGACGCCGACTGGGAATATGTCGTAAAGATGACGCTTATCATGCGCGATTTGTTGGTTGGTAACGAGAAGTTAGCAGATATGGGTTTCGTTGAAGAATCAAATGGCCATAATGCTATAGCTGGCGGTTTCCAAGGACAACGTCAATGGACTGATTTCATGCCAAATGGTGACTTTTCGGAGACCATACTGAATACTTCTTTCGATTGGAATGGCATTCGCGCACCGTATGTCTTTGCTACCGAAGATGACCATTTAAATTGCATCACTATGTTGTTTAGTAATTTGTTGACACATAGAGCACAAATCTTTGCTGACGTGAGAACCTATTGGAGCCCACAAGCTATAGAAAGAGTAAGCGGTTGGAAACCTGAAGGTATTTTCGAAAATGGTGCTATCCATTTGATAAACTCCGGCGCATGTACTTTGGATGGTACTGGACAGCAGTCAGATGATGAGGGAAAACCAGTAATGAAGCCATTCTGGGAAATTAAGGAAGAAGAGGTAGACAATATGCTGAAAGCAACAACTTGGTGCCCCGCATCATTGGAATATTTTCGTGGAAGTGGTTATTCTTCTAACTTCCTGACTAAATCAGGTATGCCTGTTACTATGGCTCGTTTGAATATTGTTAAAGGATTAGGTCCGGTTTTGCAGATCGCTGAGGGCTGGACTGCTACATTCCCGGATTATGTATTTGATATTATCAATAAACGTACCGATAAGACTTGGCCGAGCACATTTTTTGTTCCTCGTTTGACTGGTCAGGGACATTTTAAAGATGTTTATTCAGTCATGAATCGTTGGGGGGCAAATCATGGAGCAATCAGTTACGGACATATTGGTGCTGATTTGATTTCACTGGCTTCAATGCTTTCTATTCCTGTTTGCATGCATAATGTTGATGAAGAAAAAATCTTCCGCCCGGCTACATGGAGTGCATTCGGAACTGATCCTGAAGGTTCAGATTATAGAGCATGTGCAGCTTGTGGACCATTGTACAAATGAGTCGTTTAATAGTAAATAGAAATTTTAGATATGTAACAGAAAACCCTGTACGGATTTTAGAATGAAGAAAATATCAATAAAAGATATTGCCCGTGAAGCAGGTGTTTCAAACGCTACCGTATCGTTAGTGCTTAATGGGAAAGAAAAAGAGGGTCGGGTAAGTAAGGAAGTAGCAGCCCGTGTCAAGCAGATTGCAAGCGACTTAGACTATCAGCCGAACAATTTGGCAAAGAGTTTAAAAAGTGGACATTCATATATGATTGGGTTGATTGTTGCTGATATCTCGAACCCCTTTTTTGGATCCCTTGCTTATTTCGTTCAGGAAGAAATGGAAAAAGCAGGCTATACGGTAATGGTGATGAACACGAATGAAAGTGATGCACGGTTGGAAAAGATTATTACAAACTTATCAGATAGACAGGTGGATGGTTATATTATTGTCCCTACAGAACATGGAGAGCCGTACATTAGTCGTCTGCTTAACACTGGGGTCCCTTTGGTATTGTTGGACCGATATTATCCGTCACTTTCTACCTATAATGTAATGACCGACAGCTATCAGGCATCATATCAGGCTACTAAACTTTTGATTGCAGGTGGTTGTAAAAAGATGGGACTTATCTCTTATAAGAACACACAATCACCTATGAATGAACGCCGCCATGGATTCATGGATGCTTTGCAAACGGCAGGATTGTATCATGAAGAATTGGTTAAACAAGTTGATTTCCTCCAATTGGATACAGATATCCCTGAAGCTGTAGCTTCGCTCCTTGGAAATGGCATTGACGGACTGTTGTGTGCTGCAAATACAATTTCTTCTAAAAGTGTTCATGCACTTTTAAAAAACGGAAAGGCAGTGCCGGAACAGGTAAAAGTCGTTGGCTTTGATCGTAGTGAGGCTTTCGAATTTATGCCACATCCAATTCCGTATGTGCAACAGCACATAGAAGCGATGGGACGCAAAGCGGCCGATCTTCTGATTGAACAAATGGCATCGCAGTCTCGAATGCCACAGACATGTAAATTTCCTGCTACTCTTATAATTGAACCTGAATTTGATAGTTGAACATACTATCAGAAAATGAGAAAAATTCATCGATGCTCGATCCTTTTCAAATAAAAAGGATTACTTCATTCGAGTGTATTTGGAATTTCAGGCCTTTATATAAGGTTGTTTCTCCTAAAAGTAGTAATTTTGTACGCCTATATAATATAAAAAGTAGATGGCGGACGAAGAGATAAAACAGATAGGAAAAGTGCCGGAGCCTACATTAAGAAGGTTACCGTGGTATCTTGCATTTCTGAAGCTGATGAAAGGATGGGGTGAGACGTTTGTATCTTCTACTCAGATAGCTAAACAGATTAACGTCGATCCTAGCCAAGTAGCTAAAGACCTTTCATATGTGAATATTTCTGGGAAGACGCGTGTGGGGTACGAGATTGCACCATTAGTTGATGGCTTGGAACATTTCCTTGGATTTACTGATTGCCATAAGGCTTTTCTTTTTGGTGTTGGTAGCCTGGGGGCAGCGCTGCTTCATGACTCGGGCTTGAATCAATATGGATTGCAGATCGTAGCGGGATTTGATATTCGTCCCGAGCTTGTCGGTACCGTTATCAATGGCATTTCCGTATATCATCTTTCTGAATTTTCTAAGCGGGAGAAAGAATATGAAGCAACAATCGGAATTATTACGGTCCCGGTAGATAAAGCTCAGGAGGTGACAGATATGATTATTGCTTCCGGTATTAAAGCGTTGTGGAACTTTACGCCGTTTCGTATTCGAGTCCCTGAAAATGTGGTTGTACAGAATACTTCTATCTATGCTCATCTGGCTGTTATGTTCAATCGACTTAATTCAATATCATAAATATGAAGATTATTGCTGTAGGAATGAATTATGCTGCTCACAATAAAGAGCTGCATAATTCGTTAGAATTATCGGAGCCGACTATATTTATGAAGTCCGATTCATCATTGCTTAAGGATGGTAAACCATTTTTTATCCCCGATTTTTCATCGGAAGTGCATTATGAAACAGAAATTGTCATACGAATAGACCGGTTGGGGAAAAATATTGCTGAACGTTTTGCACATCGTTATTATAATGAAGTGACTGTGGGTATAGATTTCACAGCACGTGATTTGCAAAAAGAACTGCAGGCTAAAGGTTTGCCGTGGGAAATTAGCAAGGCTTTTGATAATTCGGCTGCAATAGGAACATTCATTTCTTTAGAGCCGTTTGGAGGAACTGAGCATCTTTGCTTTCATTTGGAAATAAATGGCGAAACTGTGCAGGCAGGTAATACAGAGGATATGCTTTTCTCAGTAGATAAAATTATTGCTTATGCAAGCCGTTTTTTTACTTTAAAAACGGGGGATCTGATTTATACTGGTACTCCTGTAGGTGTCGGGCCGGTGAAAATTGACGATCATCTGGAAGGGTATATCGGCGCGCAGAAGCTGCTCGATTTTTATGTTAGATGATACGAAAATTATTATACACGATACTGATATCTATTTTTCTGCTTCCTTCACTGTGGGCAGAGGATAGTAAGTACACATCTGTTTCAGTCCTCGATACAGGCAAGTGGGTGAAGGTGCGCGTTGCAGAAACGGGTGTTTATAAACTTACTTTTTCGGAACTGAAAAAAATGGGATTCTCAAGCCCGGAAAAAGTATCGGTATATGGATATGGTGGGTGGCCATTGGATGAGGATTTTTCGACTACTTATATTGATGATCTTCCTGAAGTAGCGACATACAGAGGTTCCGATTATCTGATTTTTTATGCCAAAGGACCTGTCAAATGGATTTATAGTCTTGGAAGTGGGTTTGTGCATACTAACAATCCATATTCTTCATATGGATATTATTTTTTGACAGATCGTAATGATACAGTAAAATCAATGGAGACTCAAGCTTCTGAAGCCGGAGCCTCTCTTCAGCTTTCTACTTTCAATGACTATAGAGTATGGGAGAAAGAGATTGCTTCTGTTAACTCATCGGGACGGGAGCTGTATGGTGAGTCTTTTGAAACTACACTTTCGCAAAACTTTAAAGTATCTGTTCCCGGCATTACAAATGATATGGGATTGGCTACATTAAGTTTTATTGCCAAACCAACAAGTGGTACTGGAACAACCGTTATGAGTATTGATGGCAAGCAGGTTATCAGTGGTATTTTTGCACAGAACACTTCCGAATATACTATGGCTCGTGAGTTGAACCAGACTGTGACATGGAATGGAGATAAGAGTGAAAACACAGTAGTTAACATCCAATATAGTACAGCCGGTCATAAGAATGTGAGACTTAATTATTTCTGTTTGCAGATGCTTCGTACACTGAAACTTTATGACGCTTATACATTGTTCAGAAATATCAGTTCGATTGGTAATACATCCCGCTTTGTGATTCAGAATGCCACCTCCGGATTGTTGGTGTTTGATGTGACTGATGCCGTTAATCCTAAATTGATGGAGACGTCGCTAAGTGGTACCGATCTTTCTTTTTCGATTCCGGCCTCTTCAACGCTTAGAGAGTTTGCGGTAGTTGATCCGCTAAAGCTTTCTGCTCCTGAGGTAGTAGGCGATGTTACGAATCAGAACTTGCATGCTATGACACAACAGGATATGATTATTCTTGCTCAGTCAGCATTTGCAGAACAGGCTGAACGGTTGGCTAAAATACATCGTTCGCATGATAATTTATCGGTACAAGTGGTGCAACCGGAAAAGATTTACAATGAGTTTTCGAGCGGGACTCCGGATGCTTCGGCTATACGTCGCTTTATGAAAATGTTATATGATCGTAAATCATCGGATTCAGATGCTCCTAAATATCTATTGTTGCTGGGTGATGGCTCTTTTGATAATCGTCAGCTGACTACAAATTGGAAACAGATCGATATGACCAATATGCTGCTTACGTATCAGACGCAAGAGTCTTTAAATGACACGTCGTTTGTGACAGATGATTATTTTGGTTATCTGGATGATGCCAATGACGCAAAATCTTTTGACAGAAAGGATGTTAATATAGGCATCGGTCGATTTCCGGTACGTACACTAGGTGAAGCTACGACCGCTGTCGATAAAGTGATTAGCTATATAAATAATACGCAGTATGGTGCGTGGAAGAATAATCTTTGTTTTCTTGCAGATGATGGCAATAGTGTTGACGGTTTTAACCAGATACATGAGAAACAGGCAGACGATCTTGCACAATATCTGGAAACTAACTATCCTGAATTTCTGATAAATAAACTCTACTTTGATTCGTTTAAAAAGGATTTTACTGGAGGAACGACAACTTATCCTGATGTCACAACAAGCCTTTTGAAATCACTGAAGGACGGATTGATGCTGGTCAACTATACCGGTCACGGCAATACGCAGGCATTGAGTGATGAGAAGGTCATCAAACAATCAGATATTGCGCAATATACTTATACGCGTTTGCCCTTGTGGATCACCGCAACTTGTGATTTTACGCGTTTTGATGATTTGAATACTTCGGCAGGTGAAGATGTTTTCTTAAGTACAAGAAGCGGAGGGATAGCTCTTTTCACTACAGCTCGCCTGGCTTACTCTGAATCGAATTTTGATATTAATGAGTTACTTATAGAAAAACTGTTTACAAAAAATAATGGTCGTCGTCTTACATTGGGAGATGTGATCAAGAAAACAAAATGCGAGCTGAGTACGGTCCGTAAGTTGGGCTTTTGTCTGATTGGAGATCCGGCATTGAAACTTGTTTATCCAGAATATCGAATGAAGGTGACTTCGATTAATGGTGCATCGGCCACAGGTGATGCCATAAAGATTAAAGCGTTGCAGAAGGTGACTGTTGAAGGTGAAGTACTGAATGCTGACGGTAATCTGGCAACTGATTTTTCCGGTGTTATGAATCCGACTGTAAAAGATAGTAAGGTGACGGTTACAACGCTTGATAACAATAATACCGGAAGGACGTTCAGCTATACGGATTATCCAAATACACTTTATATAGGTAATGACTCCGTACGCAACGGGAAGTTTAGTTTTACATTTACCGTTCCTAAAGACATTTCATATTCGAATGCAGCGGGGAAGATGAATTTGTATGCTTCGGATACGATTCACGGGAATGAAGCTCAAGGTGCATTCCAGAATTTTATTGTTGGTGGAACAGATGATACAGCCGACAAAGATACTGTCGGTCCTGAGGTCCGCGCTCTTTATCTTAATGATTCGACTTTTGTTGATGGCGGCAAAGTGAATGTAACACCTTATTTTGTGGCAAAGTTGTGGGATGCAAGCGGTGTGAATGTAACAGGAAGCAGTGTCGGACATGATATTATGTTGGTAATAGATGGTTCATCGACGTTGAGTTATAATTTAAATAGTTATTATGAACTGTTGACTGATGGTTCTGGAGAAGGAATGGTAAAGTTCCAGATCCCGACACTGAAGGCTGGCATCCATCGAGCAGAGTTTCGTGTTTGGGATGTGCAGAATAATTCGACTATGCGAACCTTTACTTTTGAGATTGTCGAGGGTTTGAGGCCTTTCTTAACGGAAATTGTAGCGACACCCAGTCCGGCAAAAAGTACTGTGACATTTCATTTGTACCATAATCGTCCGGAGAGTAAAATGAAAGTAAGTATTATGGTATATGATCTGACTGGAAGACTCATTTGGAAGCATGAAGAATCAGGTTCATCCGAGCTGTTTAAGTCTTACGATGTGACTTGGAATCTGACAAATAATGCGGGTGGTCGCCTTATTCCAGGTATATATATATATCGGGCAGCTATCGGTACAGATGCTTCGAAAGAAGTTACAAAGGCTCAGAAGTTTATTATCCTGGCACCTTGAATACTTCTAGTGTGCAAAAGAAAGATAAAGATACAATAAAGTGTCGGCGATTGAGTTATATGTAAAACAAGTATGGAGCATTGCCTCCCTTTTTAAGACAATAGAACAATATGATAAAGAAAACAAGATTGAGTTTAATCATGGCAATGATTGCCCTGTTGGCAAATATGGCCGTGTATGCTCAAGAAACGTCAGGAAAGACAACCTTTGCACCAATCAGTACACAAGTTCCATCTCTTTCAATTGCGCCTGATGCACGTGGAGGAGGTATGGGTGATAATGGTGTAAGTTCACTTCCTGATATTAATTCACAATATTGGAATCCGTCGAAGTATGCATTTATGGAGAGTAAAGCTGGTGTTTCATTATCTTATACACCTTGGTTGCGTAAGTTGGTAAATGATGTAGCCTTGGCAAATCTGACCGGATATTATAAGTTTGGTCGTAACGATAATCAGGCTATTGGTGCTTCACTACGTTATTTTTCATTGGGCGATGTAGCAGAAAGAGAGAATACGGGTGATGTCCCTATTTATACAAATCCTTACGAAATGGCTTTTGATGTGGGATATAATACTAAATTGTCGGAAAGTTATTCAATGGGTGTTACGTTTCGGTATATTCGTTCGGATATGGGTGTCGATCCTCAAGATGAAAAGCATGCAGGCAACGCTGTTGCAGCTGATATCTCAGGTTATCTGGAAAAGTATGTAATGATGGGTGGTGCTGAAGCTCTGTGGAGTATGGGCTATAATGCTTCAAATATGGGTAGCAAGATTTCTTATGACGGAGGAACAACAACCTATTTCCTTCCGACAAAATTGCAACTGGGTACGGGTTTGCTTTATCCGTTGGATCAATATAATAGTATTGGAGTTTATTTGGAGTTGAGTAAATACATGGTACCCAGTGTTCCGATTCGGAAAGAGGGTGAGTCAGATGCCGATTTCAGTAAGCGACAGGAGAATTATAAAACAATGGGAAGTATCACTGGTATTTTTAAATCGTTTAGCGATTCTCCTAACGGCTTTAAAGGTGAATTGGATGAGATAATGGCTTCTTTGGGCTTGGAATATTGCTATAATAACCAGTTCTTTATGCGTGGGGGCTATTTTTATGAGAATCAAAATGTCGGTAATCGTAAATATTTCTCTTTCGGCGCAGGTTTTCGTATGAGTGTTTTTCAGCTTGACGCGGCTTATCTAGTTAGCACAGTACAGAGTAATCCATTGGATCAGACCTTGCGTTTTTCTCTGTCGTTTGATATGGATGGTCTAAAAAACTTATTTAAGTAATTGATTATGAAAATTAGAGTAGGATTTGGTTACGACGTACATGCTCTGGCTCCTGATCGAGAAATGTGGATAGGTGGTGTGAAGATCGATTATTCAAAAGGGTTACTGGGGCATAGTGATGCCGATGTATTGCTTCATGCGGTCTGCGATGCATTGCTTGGTGCAGCAAATTTGCGTGATATTGGATATCATTTCCCTGATACGGATGAACGTTATAGGGGCATTGACAGTAAGATACTACTTCTTAACACGATGGAGCTGCTGCGTGACCGCGGTTATTCGCTGGGAAATATTGATGCTACTGTTGCAGCAGAGAGGCCTAAGTTGAATTCATATATTCCAGAGATGAAGCGGGTCATGGCTGAAGTTCTGCAAGCTGATGCCGATGATATTTCCATAAAAGCCACAACCACTGAGAAATTAGGTTTTACCGGTCGGGAAGAAGGCATTGCTGCCTATGCAACTGTACTTATTCAGAAATAATCTTTTAATTTATTTTTGGTCGCTTATTGTGGAAGCGAATGCCAAAACCAAGCATAAGGTAATTCGGATTATGAAAGTTCCTCAGTGTATAGCCTACGTGCAGATATGTACTACGTGTCACCTCAATCTTTAGCGCCAGGAGTTGATAAAATGATTTCAGATCTTCGCTGTTTTTCAGAATGTTGACACCTAAACCAATTCCCACTGTAAAATAGGGCATGACATACTCTGCACGCCCGGAAATACCTAGAGCCATACGTTTATGAAATGCGGATTGATGGAATGAATAGGGCGGAATTTTCTTGTGATCTTGCGGAGGCTCAATAGGCATAATGTTTTCTTCACCTGTTAGATCGGCACTGCCATCGTATACGCCATCTAGTGATAGACCTGTACGGAAGCGGTAGGCCAGATTATACATCGGGGCAAAATTGAATCCATACACTGAATAAGCCTCCGTCGAAGCAATTTTTTCACCATCAGGAAGCGTCGCTCCTGCACGACGCCATGATCCAAATAAAGTGAGGTCATAACTTATATGACGTGGAAAGTGAGGAATATCATAAGCAGCTGGAACGTGAAATGAAGACTTGTCATCCCTAGTTATATTGTATATCAATCCGAATCGAATTCCTGTTGTATTTAGTCCTGCGTTCGGTATTTTTGTATTGCCGTTTGAGAAGTGTGTCAGAGAGATGCCGGCTACCAAATCAATGTGCCGTGATAGTATTTGGCTCAGATAGAAGTTAGCGTTGATGTAGGCATTGTCTTTCGAACCTATTACCAGATTGTCCGGATTGTTGTCGTGATCGTAAGGTTTCCAACCGAATGAGAGTCCAAAATTCCACTCATAGTTAAGAGATAGAGTTGGGTTTAATTGTGTAATTCTGGCACCTTGGTACAGATAGGCCGCAACAGGATTCCCTAGCAATTTTGATTCACCAAAATTGTAATAGGCAACGCCAAATCCTTGATAAACGCCTTTGTATATCTTGTCGATCAGATTATTCGGTTGTACACCGAAAGCATATTTCAGATGTCCGGAGAAAGCGGTGTTAATATGGTTATTGTAAACATTATTCCCTTTTAAAAAGGAGTTAGATGGGAATATATATTCCGGTCGGAATTCTATTCCTAGCGTTTGGTAGTAGCGATTTCGTAAATTAAGGCTGTCGGCGTTTTCGGCCGATGACGCAATAGAAAATAAGATAAGCAGCAACTCGATGATTGCTGCCCTCTTTTGTCTATCGTTTTTCACCTTTATTTCTATCACCTTGTCGATTGATCAAAATCAAACCTGCTACAAAGATAATGTTAGTAATTAGATTTTATTTAAATACAGAAGATAAATGCATGGAATTGTGTCGAAATGGTTAGGGGAGAGAAATTTCTAACAATTGTTTTTAGTGACAGAAATTTTTTTAATTTGTTTTATAGGGAGTGTTTTTTTAAGACTTTTTGATGCAATTCACTCTGAAATCATGTTTATTTTCTATGTAAAGAATTATCTTTGTACGAAAGAATACCAGTCTAGAGAGTTATCCAAGTTGCAATACATAGAAAAGAAATGAAGAAGAATGATTGGAAAGACCGTTTGGGTGTGATGTATTCCACCAATTCGGATTTTAAATATAATACAGATGAAACGGTAGAAGAACAGACACTTCCGAAGGACAAACAGCGCTTGTCCGTTACGCTTGACAAGCGGAACAGAGCAGGCAAGTTCGTGACGTTAGTCAAAGGCTTTCGTGGAACAGAAGATGACTTGACGATTTTAGGCAAGATGTTGAAAGTGAAATGTGGTGTCGGTGGAAGTGTCAAGGAAGGAGAAATATTGATACAAGGAGATTTACGTACAAAGGTAGTCGAAATACTCAGGAAGGAAGGTTATAGAATATGCTGACGGTTTGCAAGGCATCGGCAGGTTCAGGTAAAACGCATAAGTTAGCAGGAGTGTATTTAGTGCTGCTCTTTTCAGCGCCGGGAGCATATCGGCATATTCTTGCCGTAACGTTCACCAATAAAGCTACCGATGAGATGAAAAGTCGCATTATATGCGAGCTTTATTTTTTAGCTTCGGGTGAAAGATCTGACTATCTTGAGATGCTTTGCAATCGTTACCGGATGAATGAAGAACAGCTTCGAAAGAGAGCAAAGGCTATTCTTACCGATATTCTCCATGATTATTCTTCATTCAATGTGAGTACTATTGATAGTTTTTTTCAGCAGACTATGCGTGCTTTTACACGTGAGATAGGTTTGCCCGGTGGCTATAATATAGAAATGGATCAAGAGGCTGTGCTTACAGAAGTGATTGATAATGTGATCGCTCATTTGGATGGACCTGATAAGAAGGAATTGTTAGGATGGCTGATTCGTTTTGCTGAAGAAAAGATTGCAGAAGGTTCGTCATGGGATTTGCGTCGCGATATTTTGAGTTTGAGCCGTGAACTTTTTAAAGAAAGCTATAAAGTTTTTGGTGATGAGGTAAGTAAAGATATATCTAACAAACAATCGCTGAACGAATTTCAGAAAGACTTACATAGAATTATTAATTCAGTAGAGAAAGAGAAGCAGAAGCTGGGCGAACGAGCGCTGGACATCATGCGCCGTTATGGATTAGAAGTAACTGATTTTAAGGGTGGAAGTAATTCCTCGATGAGTTTCTTTACGAAGTTGTTCAAAGGAGATAATAAAAGTACTCCATCCGATACGTTCATCTCTTTTGCTGATAATTTGGATGGGTGGATAGCGAAAAAAGCGGATTCAGATGTGCGCCATAAAATTGAACAGGTGTTCAGTGCCGGTTTGAATGATTGCGTAAAGGCGGTAGTGTCGCTTTTTGGTAATCTGACCGATTATAATACGGCGCGGGCCATAGTGAAATATTACTACACCTTGGGTATTCTTACTGATATCTCTTCTGAAATAAACGCCTATCGTATCGAAAATAATGTTATGCTAATAGCTGATACGACCGAGTTGCTTCATCGGGTGATTGATGGAAGTAATGCTCCATTTATCTATGAAAAGACAGGAACCCAGGTAGAGTATTACATGATTGATGAGTTTCAGGATACTAGTAGAATGCAGTGGGAAAACTTCCGTCCGTTGATTGAAGAAAGTCTTTCGCATGGTGGTGATAACCTGATTGTGGGAGATGTGAAACAAAGTATTTATCGTTTTCGCAATTCGGACTGGACATTGTTGGACAGTGAAGTGAAGAGTGATTTTTCGCCTCAACTGCTTCACGAAGAGACCTTACAAGAGAACTGGCGCAGCTGTCGAAATATTGTGGAATTCAATAATGCTCTTTTTGCAATAATGCCCGATTTAATGCAACAGTTATATAATGAAAATCTCGTTTCTTCATCGTTGAATTTGGAAGAACAAAAAAAATATGCAGATCGTATATTATCGGCTTATAGTCATTGTTACCAGCAAGTACCTCAGTCTTTTCAATCAAAAGAAGGGCATGTGAAGGTTTCGTTTCTTGCTAGAGAAGAAGATAGTGGTAAAAAGTGGGAAGAGCTGGCGTTGGAACAAATACCGATTGTGTTGGAGCAGCTTCAGGATGATGGATATGCTTTGCGCGATATAGCTATTTTGGTGCGTACCAATTCTGAGGGAGCAAACGTTGCCGCTTGTCTTTTAGATTATAAAGAAGAACATTCTTCTGAGCGTTACAGCTATGATATCATATCCGACGAATCCTTGTTTGTCAGTAGTTCTGCAGCTGTACGTTTTCTGGTATCTGTTTTGCGATATCTGAAGAATCCGGCGGATACAATGAACCATATGATTGCTCTGTATGAGTATCAGGTCCTGAATGGCAATTTTGGTCTCAGTGAACCACTGTTTGATGCGAAGCTCGATAATGTTTTGCAAGAGTTGGGCAACCAGTCTTTTTATGAGACAGTTGAAGGTTTATGCCGTTTATTCAAAGATAAATTTAGTATAGGAGAACAGGCCTTTTTGCAGGCTTTTTTGGATATGGTGTTTGATTTCTCACGAAATAATCGTTCTGATATAGGGAGTTTCCTTATTTGGTGGGATGAGAAAGGTAATAGGAAGTCAATAGCAACTCCCGATGGACAGAATGCTGTACGGATTATGACTGTTCATAAAGCTAAAGGTCTTGGTTTTAAAGCGGTGATTGTTCCTTTTTGTGATTGGGCTATTGATAATCGTGTGAATGGGGAACGACCTGTTATCATGTGGTGTCATCCAGAAACGGCCCCATTCGACAAATATCATCTTCTTCCTGTACGTTATGAGACAAATTTGAGTAATACACATTTTGCTGAAGATTATTTTAGTGAACGGATGCATGCGTTTATTGATAACTTAAATGTGCTTTATGTCGCATTTACGCGTGCAAAAGAAGAACTGATAGTTTTTGCTCCACGGCCAAAAAAGGAAACAAAGAAGAAAGAGAGTTCTGATAAGATGTCGCTTATATCTGATATTATCTGGTCGGCAATGTCTTCTTCATTGAAACAAACAGATCTTGGAGAGAAACTCCTTCCATTGGCTGATAAATTTGATGCAGAGAATGGTTTGTATGAACTTGGGCGATGGTGGCATCCGGCCGCATCGCTTAATGAAGATAAAACGCAAGAGATTTTAATGCAGAAGTTGAGTTTTATTTCCTCAAGTGATCGTTTGCGGCTTCGTTTGCATGGTAGGGATTTTCTTATTGATGATTCTAAGCGCAAGCATGGTGCACTGATGCATGAAATTTTGAGCCGTATTGAGACGCGTGATGATATAGCTGGTGCTCTGGATTTTTATCAGATGAATGGCGTAATCAATCCGAAAGAGACAAAAGAAATATCCGAACGTATCTTTGGATTACTTGAAGTTCCTGATTCTAAATATTGGTTTGATGGAACTATGCGTGTTTTTAATGAAGTTGATATACTTTTCGGAAAGGTTTTTTCTCGTCGCCCAGATCGTGTAATGATTGCAGGCAACCGTGTAGTTGTTATTGATTATAAGTTTGGTAGTCATCTTGATAAACGTTATAATAGGCAGGTTTTGAGCTATATGAAATTGATTAGTGAAATGGGCTATAATCGGGTAGAAGGTTACCTGTGGTATATAGAATTAAATAAAATAGAAGAGGTGAAGGCATGATATATTTTTATTATTCGATAAAAATGAATATTTTTGCAAATTCTTAAATTATTAAAGCTTGCGTTGATTGCGAATGAAAGTACATAGAGAAGGAACAGGATTATTGCTGACGTTGTTTACGGTATTTTTTATCGTTGATGTTGGTATTTATCATATGATTGGTCGAGGCTGGTTGTTTCACACAGTCACATTAGTCACAGGTACTTTATTCCTGCTCGTTCTTAACTTTTTTAGAAGTCCTTACCGGCGTTTCCCTTATGATTCGGAAGGTTTGGTGATTGCTCCGGCTGATGGTACTATTGTGGCTATTGAAGAGGTGATGGAAAATGAGATTCTGCATAAGCCTTGTTTGCAAATATCGATATTTATGTCTATTTTTAATGTACATGCCAATTGGTTTCCTGTAAATGGAAGGGTGAAGCTTGTTAGGCATCAGAATGGCCGTTTCCGAGCAGCATATCTACCAAAAAGCAGCGTTGAGAATGAACGATCGTCAATTGTTATTACTACCAAAAGCGGAATAGAAGTGTTGACTCGTCAGGTTGCAGGAGCAATGGCCCGCCGTATAGTCACATATGCCAAGGAAGGTGAAGTTTGTAATGTCAATGAACAGATGGGTTTTATCAAGTTTGGTTCACGTGTTGATATATATTTGCCTGTTGGTACGGAATTGTTGGTAGAAATGGATGAAAAAGTGACAGGTGATCAGACGCCTATTGCCCGTTTAGGAAAGATTCCAAATTGAATGGCATCGTAAAAATGTATAATAATGAATATTAAAAAAAGCATACCCAACATAGTCACTTGTTGTAATCTTTTATCAGGCTGTATTGCTTGTGTGATGGCCTTGGAGGGGAATTTGTCAATGGCAACATTGTGGATTATCATTGCTGCTGTATTTGATTTTTGTGATGGATTGACGGCTCGATTACTCAAATGCTATTCCTCTATGGGAAAGGAACTAGATTCGTTGGGCGATGTTGTCAGTTTTGGTGTTGCACCTGGTTTTATGCTTTTTAGCCTTTTACAGAAAACCTGCACATATATGACAGAAGATCCTACAGGTGGGTCATATATTCCTTATATCGCTTTTGTGATTCCTGTGTTTTCTGGTCTCCGGTTGGCAAAATTCAATATTGACTCTCGTCAGACAACCTCATTTATTGGTTTACCTGTTCCGGCGCATGCGCTTTTCTGGGCATCATTATCGTGTGCAATGCTCCCTTTTGTATCGATTCATCCGACGGCTTTTGTTATTGGTTTCTCCCTGTTAGCTATTGTAACCTCCTTGTTGTTGGTTTCCGGGATTCCAATGTTTTCTTTGAAAATCCATTCTCTGCAATGGAAGGGGAACGAATGCCGCTATATCTTGCTTATTTGTGGAGTCGTTTTTATCGCTTTTTTCCATGTGTTAGGAATTACGGGGACAATGCTTCTGTATATTCTCTTGTCTATTTTTAACAAGGGAAAATAAACTAACCCTTGCTTACTGATGTTTATGATATGAATTAATAATAGATTTTAGATATGTTCAAGTTTTTCTTTATGTTGTTTTTTCTTTTTGTCCTGATGCTTTTATTGTTGGGATTTTCGGTCGTACGCACATTCAAAAATATTCTTTTTGGAAGCGGTAATGATCGTAAAAGGGAGAATCATCAACATCGTTCGAGTAAAAATACTACCTCGTCAAAGGAAGATTATCCTCAAGGTGAAGTTTCCCGTAAAAAAATATTCACAAAGGAAGATGGCGAGTATGTAGATTATGAGGATGTAAAATAAGTTTTGAATTTGATTTTGACCATGAAGGGTGAACTTTTTATTGACTATGTGGCAGATTAATTAATCTCAAATTTTAGTAATTGTTATTATCGTTTCCTTTTAAAGAAGTTTTGCATAAGCGCGATACAATCATCTTTCAAAATGCCATAACGAACAATAGCTTTCGGATGAAAAGCTTTTGGAGCAAAGAGAGAGAAACCACGTTTTTCGTCAGGAGCACCGTAAACAATTACACTTATTTGTGCCCATCCGATAGCACCGGCACACATTACGCAGGGTTCAACTGTGACATAGAGAGTACATCCGGTCAGGTATTTGGCTCCTAATGAGCTTACCGCTGAAGTGATAGCCAGCATTTCTGCATGAGCTGTCGGATCAGCAAGACGTTCGGTTTGATTGTGAGCGCGGGCAATAATTTTATTGTTGCAAACGATGATGGCGCCAATAGGAACCTCTTCTTCTTCTTCAGCCAGACGGGCTTCAGCCAAAGCTTGTTTCATAAAGTATTCGTCGTCAAAAGGATTCATCTTCGCATCTCTTTTTCGTCGAATAAGGTTGGATAATCCAATTCTAGTGTTTTGATGACATGTGAAAGGATCGTTTCGCGATACCAACGAGATTTATTGGAAATCTTATATTTCTTCATATAATTCAGTATCGTCTTGTACTCATCATCGTTGAGCATAAAGTCAATCCTGTGTACACGCGGATGATCAGGGCGAGAAGGAGAATATTTGCATATTTTTGATTTCATGTTGCAAATGTAAGTTTGAATAGGCAGATAAAAAAGAAAATAGATATCTTTTAATGTCTTTATTTTGTAATAATAGACTACTGTACTATCTTTGCTTCAAACAATCGAAGATAGGTTGGACCTCTGTATAGCTTTTAAATAAGCCTGAAGATCATGCATCTCGTTTATACTATCTTTGTAAATATAACTGAAGCTATGGCACATAAGAATGAAATGGGAAAAGAAGGTGAAGCTATAGCTCGCAGATATCTGGAGCAGAAGGGATATGTAATTGCCTGTATGAATTGGCATTGGCATCATTATGAATTGGATATTGTGGCGATGGATGGCGAGGAATTAGTTATCGTCGAAGTTAAGGCACGCGCCCGCGATTATCTACTTTCACCGGAAGAAGCCGTAGATGCAGGAAAGATTCGTCGTATTGTTACTTCAGCAGATGCTTATGCCCGCTTCATGAATATTGCTTTGCCTATTCGTTTTGATATTATTTCGTTGATACAAGCGAATGGTTGTTATCAAATAGATCATATCAAAGATGCTTTTTATGCACCGTGCAACTAATTAGAAACATGATGAATATAGAAGAAGTACGTGGTTATTGCCTTTCTTTGCCAAATGTAACAGAGTGTTTCCCCTTTGATGACGTCTCACTTGTTTTTAAAGTTGAAGGGAAAATGTTCCTTTTGCTTCCGCTTGATGCGATAGAACCGAAAATTACATTAAAATGTAATGCTGATTATATTGAGGTACTTAGGCAACAATATTTATCTGTAGAAGAAGCTTTTCATTTTAATAAGAAATACTGGAATTCTATTTACTTGGAGCGCGACATGCAGGATGAAGAAATCTTGTACTGGATTCGCCATTCATATGGCGAGGTAATAGGAAAATTGCCATTAAAATTGAGAAATAAGTACAAAAATATCGATTATGAAGGAAATAAATAGTTCTCCTCGTATTATCCGTCTTGCGGAAACCGAGTCTACAAACAATTATATGCACGGCTTGTTAGAGAAGGAAGCCTTACCGGAAGGAGTAGTTATAGTAGCAGATTTTCAATCGCACGGGAAAGGACAAGTAGGTAATAGCTGGGAATCAGAAGCAGGGAAAAATCTGATGTTTAGTGTCCTTTTGCATCCTGATTTTTTACCAGCAAACCAACAGTTTCTTATTTCTCAAATATCAGCATTAGCTGTTCAGCAGATGTTGGAAACATTTGCGAAGCCAGTTTTTGTAAAATGGCCAAATGATATTTATTGGAATGACAAGAAGATATGTGGAATGTTGATTGAAAACGATATTGCAGGAACTAAACTGATTAATTCGATTATTGGTATTGGAGTTAATATAAATCAGAAGAAATTTTATAGTAATGCGCCTAATCCGGTTTCATTGACTCAAATTACAGGAAATGAATATGATCTTTGTGAGATGTTGAATATATTTTTGTCTTGTTTTTTTAAGCTGTATAATACCTTAATGCAAGGAGCTAATGAAGTGATACGTAATCTTTATTTTGCTTCTTTATATCGTGGTAAGGGTTATCATCTCTTTAATGATGCAAACAATGAATTTGAAGCTTGCATTCAGAACGTGGAACCTAGCGGACATCTGACCCTTGCACTTCGGAATGGCGAAAAAAAACGTTATGCATTTAAAGAAGTTTCGTTCGTGATGAAGTCGTTGAAAAGCTCTTGAATCATGTCGTTTCTGCAAGAATATTTCTAAATGGACTCTAAACTAATCGGCAGAACTAAATATACATTAATTTAATTCTGCCTAGGTTTAAGTAGTATCCTTTTTTCTTCAAGATGTGATTTCCAGAATGAAGAATATTTGTGCTGATATCAAAAACGTTTTTTACGTTGTGAGTCCGAATCTCTTTTTTTAAAAGAGGCGTTATTGCGGTCGGTGTTACGTGGAGCTCTTCCATAATGTCTGTCATTGTCGCGTTCCTGACGTTTGCCTGCAAATTTATTACCACGACGTCCATCTCGATTTCTGTTACTGCTTTCGCTTCTGTTTGCCTGAGCTGGTTCGACCGATATCTTGCGTCCGTCTACTTCAAAACCGTTCATGAGCTTTGTTACTCTGTCTGCCTGACTTTCTTCCACTTCAAAGAAAGAAAAACTGTCGTGCAGGTCAATCCGTCCGACGCGAACTTTACCCGGAACGCACTTGTTAATCATCTCAATAAGCATATTCGGATTCAAGCCGTCAGTTTTGCCAAAGTTGAAAAAGAAACGTGAGTAACCTTTTTCTGCATCGTAACTTTTGCTCCCGTTTCTGTCACGATTCCCATTCTTATTGAGGTCTCTGTCACGATTGCGGACCTCATGTTCGTCAACTTGTTCTATCTCGTCTGCGTCTTTGTAGTAATCAATCATACGGTTGAATTCAAGTGACACGATACGCTTGATAATATCTTCCTTATCGAGCCATTCCAATTTGCGAAAAATCTGCGGCATCAGGGTTGCAATCTCTTCCTCATTGACCTGAACTTTTTCAATCTCGTCAACTAAATTGAAAAGTTGCTTTTCGCAGATATCGTGCCCGTTGGGAATAGAACCTTTTTCAAACTTTTTGTTAATAACACGTTCAATCTCGCGAATTTTTCCTTTCTCCTTTATATGGCATATAGCGATGGAAACGCCAGTCTTTCCCGCTCTTCCGGTACGTCCGCGACGGTGAGTATAAAGTTCAATTTCATCGGGCAATCCATAATTGATTACGTGAGTCAGATCATTGACATCCAATCCGCGAGCAGCTACATCCGTGGCTACCAATATTTGCAAGTTCCGAATGCGAAACTTTTGCATAACGTAGTCGCGCTGTGCCTGACTTAGTTCACCATGGAGTGAATCGGCATTGTAGCTGTCTTTGATTAGATTATCCGCAATTTCCTGTGTTTCTTTACGGGTACGACAGAAAACGATTCCATAGATGTTAGGATAGTAATCGACGATCCGTTTTAAAGCGAGGTATTTATCTTGTGCGCGAACCATAAAATAGATGTCGCGAATATTTTTGTTGCCTTCGTTCTTTTTTCCAATGACTATTTCTTTCGGACTGTTCATATATTTCTTTGTCAGTCCAGCGATACCCTGTGGCATCGTAGCCGAGAAAAGAAGCATGTTCCTGTTTGCCGGAACTTCTGCCAAAATAGCATCAATGCTCTCAATGAATCCCATGTTAAGCATTTCGTCTGCTTCGTCAAGAATTACATTTTTAACCATGCTGAGATCAACCGTTTTTCGATTCATCAAATCAAGCAGACGCCCTGGTGTAGCTACGACAACATGGACGCCACGCTTCAAGGTCTTTATCTGACTTTCTATGCTTGATCCTCCGTATACCGGAAGTACTCTCAAGTGATCAATATATTTGGAATAATCGTTTAAATCATCGGCGATCTGAAGGCACAATTCTCTTGTTGGAGAAAGGACCAATGCTTGTGGTTGATAAACAGATATATCAATCTTTTGTAATACAGGAATTCCATATGCTGCGGTTTTACCCATTCCCGTTTCGGCTAATGCAATCACGTCATTATCATCGCCTAGTAAATATGGAATCACTTCCTCTTGTACAGGCATTGGAGACTCATAGCCCAATTCTTGAATTGCCTTCAATATAGGTGCGGCAACTCCTAATTCTTCAAATGTTTTCAAAATGTGAAATGTATATATATAAGTTTAGAGAGCGCAAAATTACACAAATAAATCGTATCTTCTTTAATGTAATACGATTTCTTTTATTTCTTGTTGTTCTTTATCTGTCAGATGCATTTTTTTTGACAGATATTTGTCTATTGAGCCATATTCTTTTTTTATTTGACTGAAAGCCAAATCTAAGATCGACTCATTGACAGTAAGTAGAACAGTTGCGGCTTCTTGAGAATCTGCATTCAGTTCGTGAGCCAGGTAGGATAAATGACTAATATTAATGCATTCGTTCGAAAGCATATAATCCTTTTTAATAGTTTCTTCTGGAACATCTGCTGCCGCAAGAAGCAGCGCAGTCAGGAACCCTACACGATCTTTTCCCAGATCGCAACTGATCAGTATCGGATAGTTTTCCTTGTTGAGGAAAAGTTTTAGGGCTTTGGCGAACTGCTCGCTGTACTTATCGACAAATGATAAGTAAACGCCTTGCATATATAATTGGACATCACCTTTACGCATTTCACCTTTTAAAATTTTTTCTTCTACAGTATTTTCATCCTCAAACGGAACAGGAAGTTTTATCAGCCTGGCTTTACCATATTTAAATGGATTGTCATTGGCTTCCTTTTCATTGCGGAGATCTACTATGGTTTTTATTTTCAGATTATCAAGACGGCTTGTGTCGCGATTGCTGACAGTTGTTAGATCTCCTGAGCGAAAGATTTTCCCCCAACGAGTTGACCTGTTGTTACGAGTATTATAATAACCTCCCAAGTCACGGAAGTTTTGAATGCTATCCATAGCAATAGATCTCGAAGAACCTACCGGCAAATAGAGCTTATCGTTAAATGAAAGTAGAAAATATTTCCGTGACAGATTGTCTTCTGTGATATAAGTCATCACACCTTTGTCTATATCTTCCGATAAAGCAGCGTCCGACATATTGAAATGGTCGGGCGTATCGGATACATACAACTTTACTGTACCTGTTATCGACGATTCTGTTTCCCATTTGATAAGATAATTGCCGATATCGTCTTGGGAACAGAGTGTGTCAATCATAGGCGTACTCTCTTTATGGCAACTGGCAAAAAATACCATACAAGTCACCAAATATACTATCTGCTTAGTCATAAATTACAAACCTTCTTTCACAAAAGTAACAAAATTGATCTAACACTGTTCTATACTTAATGATATTTAATAGTGATTATAATTGCTGGCAAACTCCTTTGAAACGTAATTATCCGTATGCATACATACATCAGTTGCGAAATCTATGCCACATTTAATGATTTTATCCCATACTTCTTGAGAAATTGAAGGTAAGTCTCGGTAGCGCACATTGTTTTTTAGCATTCCGTATACAATACCGGCATTGAAATTGTCGCCAGCCCCAATTGTGCTGACAGGAAGAAGTGAGGGAGTGTCGTAATGTTTCTTGCACAAGTTTGTAAATAGATTCACACCGCCTGCACCACGTGTTTCAATAAAGCGTTTGCAGTAAAATTCAATATGATCGTGATATACTTTTTCCGTATCAGTCGCATGAAACAGATTGTAAAAGTCTTCGTCAGATCCTCTCACAATATCCGAATACTCCAGATTTTCCAGCACCGTAGGTGTAAGGTGTATAGCTTCATTGGCATGTGCTTTGCGAAAATTAGGATCATAATAGATGATGGCTTTATTTTGGCGCGCAATGTCTAAGACTTCCAATGTTTTTGAGCGTAAAAGGGGATTTAGTGAATAGTATGAACCAAAAACAATAATATCGTCTTCATTGATTGGGGGAGCCGGAACCTCCAGTCTTTGATCGGGATATTCCTTATAGAAGGAATAGCTTGCGTTGTTGTTTTTACTAAGAAACGCCAATGAAACGGGGCTCTTCCCTTGTTGGAAACGGTCGATATAATCGGTTGACAACTCATTGTCTTCCATACATTTAAGAATCATATCGCCGACATGGTCTTGACCTACCTCACTAATAAACGATACGGGAATACCCATCCGTCGTAGAGAAATCATTCCATTAAATACCGATCCTCCTGGAATAGCCGCATAAGGTTGTTCATTTTTGAAAATAATGTCGAGGATTGTTTCACCAATACCTATTACCTTTCTCATTATGATATTTTATCTTCTGATTTACTTTGTTCGCGACTTTTTGAACCTAAATATCCGCCATGATGTCGCTTAGCATAATCGGCGTTGGTGAAGCGTATGCGCTTCATTGTTCCAACTACCAAGATATCACCTATAACAGTCATTACAGTTGTTGAGGTTGTTGGCGTTAGTCCTAATGGACAGACTTCTTTTGGAGAACCTGTTGAAAGGCATACTGTTGCTTCATTAGCTAAGGGACTGCCCGGATTACCTGTGATTACAATGAATTTCATGTCCGGAGCAAGTCCGCGCGTAAGTTGTACTAACTCCAAGAGTTCACGAGTTTTTCCTGAGTTTGAGATTAAAAGCATAATATCGTTTTCACGAACGATGCCCAAATCACCATGCTGCGCTTCACTGGGATGTAAAAAATAAGCCGGCGTTCCGGTTGAACTAAATGTAGTAGCAATGTTCATAGCTATTTGCCCGGCTTTACCCATCCCGCTAGTGATAAGCCTGCCTTGACATTCATGTACTTGCTTTACAATAAGCGTGACCGCCTTTTCATAAGATTCAGTCACGGGAATGTTTAATACAGCTTCAGCTTCCTGTTGCAAGATTGACGCGATTGCTTCGTTTGTCATAGTCCTCAATTTCAATTATGAATTGTAAACGGTGAGCAAAAGTAATCATTTTATTGCAATAAGACTTATTTGCGTATTCTTTTTTTATATCATAAAAATCATTACATTTGTAGCATAAACAAAATATGCAGCAATACAACGATATGACTTTCCCTTCCTTTAAATTCAATTATTGGCTTGCTCCTTTTAGTTTCCTTTATGGAATGGGTGTACGATTGAGAAATCATCTTTTCGACTGGGGCCTTTTGAAATCTGAGCAGTACCCTGTTCCTGTCATTTGCATTGGTAATTTGTGTGCAGGCGGGGCTGGAAAAACACCTCACATCGAATATTTGATGGAACTTTTGCAAGGTCAATTTCGTACGGCTGTTTTGAGCAGAGGATATAAGCGGAAAACGAAGGGTTTCGTGTTAGCCACGAAAAAAAGTACAAGTGATGATATTGGTGATGAGGCTTTCCAAACCAAAAAGAAGTTCCCTCAAGCTCTTATAGCCGTTGATGCTGATCGTTGTGAAGGAATACGTTTGTTGTTGGCTATGCCCGAAAATGAACGTCCGGAGGTGATCCTATTGGACGATGCTTTTCAGCATCGTTATGTAAAACCTTCCTTGGCTATTATGCTTTCTGATTATCATCGTATGTTTTATGAAGATAAGTTGTTGCCTGTAGGTCTTTTGAGAGAGCCTAAAACAGCTGTTCGGAGGGCAGATATTGTGATTGTTACTAAATGTGATAGGAAAATGAACCCTATTGATTTCCGGGTTATAACTTCTAATCTTCATTTACAGGCAAATCAGTTGCCATTTTTTACCACGATTCAATATAAAGATCTTAAGCCTGTTTTTGCCAATAATCCGAGATCTTTATCCAAAGATGGTATTAAAAGAGATAGCGATGTACTCCTATTTTCAGGCATAGCTTCACCTGATTATTTTATTGAAGAGGTTAGAAGTTGGTCGGATAAAGTGACTGTTGTTCGTTTTAGTGATCATCATCCCTTTGATAAAAAAGATATAGCAAAATTGGATTCAATTTTCAGCAAAATGACATCTGCAGGTAAATTTATCGTCGTCACTGAAAAGGATGCAGCACGTCTGATTAATAATCCTTTTGTACCAAAAGGATGGAAGCATTTGCTCTACTATCTGCCTATTGAAGTCGTATTTAAAGGCAAAGCTGCTTTTGATAAGGTTATCATCCGACACATAACCGATTTTAAAAAGAATTGTATTATACATTAAATATCACTGATATAAAAATGAGTAACAGAACAGAAATAGCAACACTAGGCGAATTTGGATTAATCAATCATTTGACAGAGTCTGTTAAATTGCAGAATGATAGTACTCTTAAAGGCATTGGAGACGATGCTGCCATACTCGATTATAAAGACAAACAGGTGCTTGTGACAACCGATCTACTGCTAGAGGGCATTCATTTCGACCTTACATATACGCCATTGAAACATTTGGGTTATAAATCAGCTGTGGTTAATTTCTCTGACATTTATGCCATGAATGGACAGCCTAAACAAATCGTGGTTTCTTTAGGCATTTCAAAGCGGTTCTCTGTTGAAGATATAGATGAGATTTATGCAGGTATCCGTTTGGCGTGCGATATTTACGGTGTTGATATTGTAGGGGGCGACATATCAGCATCCCTTACAGGATTATGTATTAGTATTACATGTATTGGAGAAGGCGAGAAAGGTAAAATTGTCATGCGTAGCGGGGCAAAAGATACTGACTTGATTTGTGTATCAGGAGATTTAGGCGCCGCGTATATGGGACTGCAACTATTAGAAAGAGAAAAACATGTTTTTAATGGACAGAAAGATTTCCAACCGGATTTTGGAGGTAAAGAATATGTACTTGAACGTCAACTCAAACCTGAAGCGCGTAAAGATATTATTGAGATGCTTCATAATGAGAATATTCTCCCGACATCAATGATGGATATCTCCGACGGATTGTCGTCCGAATTATTGCATATTTCAAAAGCAAGTCATGTGGGTTGCCGAATTTATGAAGATCGTATTCCTATCGACTATCAGACAGCGGCTATGGCTGAAGAATTTAATATGAATCTGGTTACTGCGGCTCTCAATGGAGGTGAAGACTATGAACTACTGTTTACTGTTCCGCTTACTGACCATGAAAAGATAGAAAAAACAGAAGGTGTCAAATTGATTGGGCATATCACAAAACTAGAATATGGCAATTATTTAGTAGGACGCGATGGGGGCGAGGTTGAACTGAAAGCTCAAGGGTGGACTGCCGAGAAAGGAATGTAATTGGAATCCTATGATTTATTATATTTTGTGAATATCAAATAATTTGACAGATCTTATTTGGCAATCTTTTCTTGTTCTGTTTTACCTAAGGTAACCGAAGCCTCGGATGCCCGAAAGATCCCTTTATTCTCGTCGCGTCCTTGAAGGACAAACTTGCATCCTTTGGTGTAGACTGCCTGTTTGCACAGTTCGCGGATATGTTCTTTTGAAAGACGATTGATGATGAGTCCGCATTGCATATCGGAAAACTCAGTCAGCATATTGTAATCGCCGTCACTATCGCCTCCTACAAGAACCGGACCTTGCCCATGATGATTCTTTGCAATCATATTTTTGATTGCGGTTACTTTACCTTCAGCAAAGGTCAAAGGATAGGCTGTGTCGTATTCGTTGATGAATCTTCCCTTATCATCTTTTTTTAACATCATCCCAATTACGTGATCGCGGCTAAGATTTAATCCATATTTGGGATTAGTAGCCACAGCTTCAACAATTTCTTTCAGAGAAGCCGAACAAATATATACGTCGAAACCGTTTGCTATCAGGCAGTGATAAAGGTCTTTCATTTCGTCGGTAATGGTAAAGCCTGTTTTGAATGTTGTTGTCACTTTCCCCGCCTGCCCCATTGCCGGACTTTCCCAGATTCTTTTTTCGAAGGGAGTGGTCATCCAATAATCGACCGATTTTTTAGCCAACGTACGGATTTGGTCGGGCGTCATGCCTTTGAAGAAAAACAAAATCCAGGTATAGCTTACATCTGCTCCAAAAGTATCGGTTAACACAGTGTATAGATAGCGCATTTTACAACTGAAGTCCTGATACTGGGGCGTTTTTTGAATTTCTGTCAGATTCATCCTTCCTTTCATCCCGGAATAATGATTATATAAGAAAGTATAATCGTCGAAAATATCTGTTGCCAGCATTCTGACTGTAATAGACTTTTCTCCTGACATCCTGTTTGTATCCTTTAGTGGCTTATCGAGATCTGGAATGTTTCCGGTTAGTACATTCATCATCTCTTTTGGTCCTATTTTGTAATACAGATGTTCTATCTGATAGATTTGAAAGGTCTCCTCAACATCGTTGATGGCTGTCGTGTTATCGAAATCGAAAACAGCATAGGGTTTATTCGTCGCGTCGTAATTTTTGCTATCGCGTCCGTAGTTGCTTATTAATGCATTAAGTTGTTTGTATGCTGTTTCTGCCCAATTCCCTTTTGCCAGATGTATTGTGGCCGCCTGTCCCGTTGGCAATAATACAAAAAGACATAGTAATACGTAGAATAAGCTATTTATTTGATATCTTTTGCGTGTATTCATATTTCCATGGTTTACGTTTATGGCAAAGGTAAAACAATTAACTGGATGAGCAAGCATGCTATATGATAATTCATAAATAAATTCTATGTCTACAGGTGTGTTTAGCATTTGAAAATACTACACCGAAAGCATGGAATTCTTAGTTTAGAGTAAGCTTGCTGGGAGAATTATTTTATAAATATAATTCGTTGGCGGAATTGCTTTATAAGCAGATAACCTATCTATTGTATTTGTTTATTGTGTTATTGAAACATTTTGTACATATAATAGATTGAATTTTAGCAAACGTAAAGATATGTTTCTGTAAACCTCCTCATATTTTTATCGTCTCATATATGTGAATCGATCGATTCACATATATGAGACGATAAATAAGTTATAGAAATCAGTAAAATTATCTTTGACCTGTGCAAAAATTCTTCCAATGGAAAAATAAAACAAGTTGTGAACAATACTCGCAAAGTAATTGATATTTTGTTTGTGTTTAAAATACAAAGCAACTTCTTATTCGTTGTTAGAAATATCCATGTGTTATTACATCACCGTATTTGAGTGCAAGTTCAATGCGTCGAACTAAAAATTCACTGTTTATACTTTTAGATGTGAATTCCAAAATGTTTTCACCATGACGTAAGACTGACGGTGCAAAGACCAACGCAATTTCCTGATCAGTGCCTATAAATCCGCGATTACGGTCATATAGTGATGTATATTGAGGCATTTCTTTTATTGCGGCAACGCCATTGAGAGTTACATTACATTTTGTCGAATTGCTTGTACGGAAAAATAATATGACTTCTTTAGGCTGTTTGGTTTTAACTATATCTCCAATGTAGACAGATGCAGTCTTGGTTTCATTTGGGCGAATAGATAATGGTAGTGGAGAATTAGGACGAACGCCATATTCTTCACGCCCTTCAGAAAGAGAAAAAATTTTATTTCGTCCTTCTAATGTTTTGAGCGATCCTAATTCTTGTAATAGTTGTGGCATTTTATACCGGCAGACTTGTCCACCTTCTTCTAAATGATATTGACCATTATATTTGCAATTGTATTCTGCAAGGTAGAAATTAAATAAATATATACCATCAGCTCCCTGTGATAAAACGTAAGAGCATACGCCACGATACATGCCATGTGAAAGAGGTTCAAATTGTCTGTTTGTTACAACGTCACTACTGGCATACAGTGGAATTTTTAGATCTTTTCCTAATGCTTTTTTGAAAGCGCCGACAGGGATCTGCGGATCATTTCGTAAATGAATGCCAATAGCAATAAAGTCAAGAAGCCCTTCTTTAAGCCATTGCCGTACATCGAGTCCTCTTGACATATTTGCTTCGAGAGTAGGTGCAACTCTTGCTGTAAGTAGAATTTTCTTGTGTTTTTGAATTGATATTTCATTTACTTTTTTACGTATTTCACGCATCCATTGTGTCATGTTTGCAGCGTTTGCTTTGCCTTGTCCGGGTTTACAATAGACAAAAAAGCGCATGAAATCAAGTTCATAACCGTCTATATAGTTTGCATAATTCTCTAATTGTTCTGAAATGATATCAAGTTTATGATCGCGAACTTCTTTATGCGTAAAATCTAATGCCCCGGCGCTGTGCCATCCTTGTGTTGTATCATTTACCCAATATTGAGGATGCTTTAACCACCAGTCTGTATAGTAGATTGGACAATGCGTTGTTGTATCGTTGAAATGTAGGTCATTTACCCGATAAGTAATGAAGGTTTCTTTACCGTTCTTTTTCGCACGCGTTAATGTAGCTTTTACTAAATCAGTTCCATTTCGTTGCAAATACATGGCGTTGTCATAATAGCGATGGAACATTGTGTCTGTTCCGCAACTGAGTGTGCCATTTAAATTGTCCCCCATGATATGTCCATATTTAGACGGAACATAAAAAAAGTCGCTGCCTGTACAAATCATGTATGTTGTTACCGGAGTATTTTTTGTTACCAAATCGACACACGAGTCCAAATCCGCCAGCGTAAGCGGCCGTCTGTCAAACCAAACATTGCCTAGCAGGTCGCTGCCATCATTGTTGTGTATATATCTATATGTTTGCTTTATAGGGTTTGTTGTTTTACTGAATGCTTCAATAAATAAAGTTTGAGAAGCAAATACGATAATGATTAGCCAAAGATGTTTCATAATTTGTTTGATAGGTAATATGCTTTTTCAGTTTCAGAAAATACTCGTTTTTTATTAGGAGAAGAAGTCATTTCGAATTCCAGCTCTCCTCCATTCATAATGTCCTGGTGCGTAATATATGCTTTTGTATATGTTTTGCCATTGAGTTTTACCGATTTGATATATCGATTTTTATCACTTACTTTTGAGGCACTGATAATAAATGTTTTTCCATTATCCAGATTTATCTTCATATAGGGAAGATAAGGGGCTCCAATGACATATTGATCTGTTCCGGGACAAACCGGATAAAATCCCATGGCTGAAAAGATATACCATGCAGACATTTGTCCGCAGTCGTCGTTCCCGCATAATCCATTGATGTTATTGCGATACATCCGATTCATGATTTCTCTGATCCAGTATTGAGTCTTCCATGGCTGTGTAGTCCATGAGTAAAGATATGGAATATGGTGGCTTGGTTCATTTCCTTGTACATATCCGCCAAGTAATCCTTCGCGTGTTACATCCTCGGTGTCGGCAAAGAATTTGTCAGGTAAATTTGTTGTAAAGAGCGAATCCATTTTGTGTATGAATCGTTTGTTCCCACCCATAAGGCTAATCAGACTCATTGGATCTTGCGGTACATAGAATGAATAATTCCAGGCATTACCCTCTATAAAGCCTTGTCCACTTGTACTTAGTAAGTCGAAATTTTGTTTCCAGCTACCATCTTTGTATCTTGGACAAACAAATCCTAGAGATGGATTGAATACATTTTTGAATGATTCTGCACGCGTTTTATATTTGTCAGCGATCTTTGTATTCCCCATCAATTGAGCTGTGTGGTAGATAGCCCAATCTTCATAAGCATTTTCGAGAGTAGTTGATGCCGCTGTTTGTGAATAATCGTAAGGTAAATAACCATATTTTACATATTGGTCTGTGTGTTCATAATAAGGAACATTAGATGAACTAATCATCGCTTTTAATGCTTCTTCCTTATCAATCGGTAGTCCTTTTGTTATAGCATCTGCAAGGACTGAAACGGCATGATAGCCTGTCATGCACCAGTTTTCGTTGGCCATATGCGACCAAACAGGCAGCATATGATGAACGCTTTGTTGATAATGCTTGATCATTGATTTTACAATATCGGTGTTCACTTTCCTATTAATAATATTGAACAACGGGTGTAAGGCACGATATGTATCCCAAAGAGAGAATATGGTGTAGTTGGTGAAGTTGTCCGCATGATGTATGTTTTGATCTAATCCTCTGTATTGTCCATCTACATCCATATATATTGAAGGGTTTATCATGGTGTGGTAAAGCGAGGTATAAAGCATGGCCATCTGGTCTGTATTCCCTTTAGCATCGATGACAGAAAGTGCTTGTTCCCATTTATTATTAGCTTCACTGCAAAGTGTGCTGAACGATTTGCCGCTTGTTTCTGTTTTTAAGTTCTTTATGGCTCCTTCCGTACTTACAGCCGAAAGGCCGACTTTTATTTCCAGCTCGGAATGATCATCATTTCCAAAAGAAAAATAGGCAACGATTTTACGTCCAGCCATTTCTGGAAAATCATGGTTTGTATCAAATCTCCGCCAACCTCCGGCATAGTTCACTTTTGCACGATCGGTATAGCCGTAATGTAGAATAGGTTGCGAAAAAGATATAGCAAAATAGGTATAGTTTGCTTGAGCCCAGCCGTTTGTGATACGGTAACCCGTCAGCAAAGTATCATTTTCGACACGCAGACTTGCCCATAGGACTTTGCCGTCATAATTGTATATGGCATGATTCAAATCTAATAATACCTGTCGTTTTGCATGAACAGGATATGTATATTTGTGTACGCCGACTCTTTCAGTGGCAGTTAGTTGAACCTTAATTTGATCGTCACTAAGCATCACTTCATAATATCCCGGGCGAGATTTTTCAGTTGTATGACTAAAACGTGAACGGTATCCGCTATCAGGGTCAGTTGCAGTCCCAGGGTTGATTTGTACTTGTCCGGTAAAAGGCATTAATAAGATATCGCCCAGATCTGAATGTCCGGTTCCACTGAAATGTGTATGGCTGAAACCAACGATTGAACTGTCTTTGTATTGATAGCCAGCACAATATTCATAAGCTCTCGGTTGATATACACCATTGATATTGTGTGGAATTGTGTCAGTGTCCGGACTTACCGCTACGATGCCATGTGGAGCGCAAGCACCTGGAAATGTGTGCCCCATTCCATTTGTCCCAATGATTGGATTTACCAAATCTGTTTTTTGAGCCAGTATTGGCGTTGTTATACAAGCCAGCGCTATGGGCCAAAACTTGAGTTGTTTTTTTAGTCGCATATTGTTTTATTTGATTCTGAATGAATGCCAAATATAAGAAAAGAGGAAGATTGCTAACGTATGGATCTGGCTAAAATGTATAAATATTTGTCTATTCTTGACACTTTCTAAAGTGTTCGCTTTAGATATTCCTATAAAGTGGGAGTGAAGTAAAAAGGAATAAAAAAAGACTGGATTCGTTAAAGAATCCAGTCTTTTCTAATTTATCTGATTATCAGATTATTTTACTAATGAAGTGAAATCGCTGTTGGTTGCATATTTAGCAAATTCCAAGTCGTTCAGAGCTTCTTTAGCAAGAGATTTGTCAGCAGAAATAGCAGATTTTAAATTGCTGATAACACCGCTTGCATCATTTGTACGAGCAGCAACGATCGCTTTCAGATAAGATGTGATAGCACTAGGATTAGCAACAGCATTCAAAGTTTGAGCTGCTTTGCTATAATCTTTTGTCAAAATCTGTGCTAATGCAGCATTGTTTGTCTTAACAGAACCAAATGAATTAGCCGCTTTTTCATATTCTCCTTGTTCCAAATAAAGAACGCCGAGTGCCTCACTCAATTCATTAACGCCAGATGCACTACCAAATAGTTGCTGAGCTTTTGCCTGATCTCCCTTTGTTAAAGCGATCAACCCTAAGTTCATGTTTGCTTCCGGATTGTTCTGGATAGAATTTGCCTTGTTAAAGAACTCTTCTGCTTTGCTTAAATCACCGTTACGGAATGCCATCATACCTGCATTGTTCCATGTACGATAGTCATTAGGATAAAGTTCGGTAGCCTTGTTATAAATAGCTGTCTTTTCTGCATTATCGTTTGTCAGTGTTGCAGCATACAAGCTCTCTTCAACACTCAGTTTAGAAGGATCTTCTTTTGCTAATTTGCTGATTTCTTCGTCAGATTTGCCAATGATTTCAACATTCGCAGTTAAGCGAGAACGACGCAGCTGTGGGAGAATTTCGTCAGCCAATTTGCTGAATACAGCAGAGATGTTCTTGATTTCTTTTTCACGTTGTTCAGGATCCTGATACATGGAGAGGACGCGAAGAACAAGGTCTTTATCTTGAATATTTGATTTTGAAACCAATTCCTGGAAACCGTCCCAGTCCTGAGCTGTGTAGTGAGCATCAACCGGAGTCTTAATATCCATCTTCTTAAATTCTTTTGCAAGATAATTGCTTGTATTCTTTTCACGTTTCTCAGACAATCCTGTATTCAGTTTTACACCACCATCAGGAGATGCATAAGCTTGAATTTCAACAGCTACATTCTGGTTAGGAGCAACTTCGGCATTCTTTACTGTGCTCTTCCATTCAGACAATTCATCTTTTTTCAGTTCTTTTGAACGAAGTTCAGCCTGCTGGATAAGGAACATAATGTTTGCATTGTGAGCTTCTTTGATAATGCGTTGGAATTTATCAGCAGCAAGAGCAGCATTTGCTGTAGCAGCATTTGCTAATTCTGATGTAGCGATAACACCTTCGCCAATTTTAATTTCAGGCAATTTGACTGTTTTATTTTTGATTTTTGCTTCAAAAGTCAGATACAAGTCCGATTTCTTCATTTCAGGTTTGTAAGTAAAGTTTGATTTCATGGTTACGTTAGCACCATCTTTCAAAGATATAACCTGATTATTGCCTTTTACACTTTCTCCCTGATAAGTATAAGCAGTTCCCCATGCTTCACCGCCTTCATAACGGAGAACCGGAGTTACAGTTACAACAGCTTTCTTATTAAACCATTTTGCCGGGAAAGTTGCGCTGATTGTTACAGGAACTTTGCCCCCAATAGCCTCTAATGGCTGAGGTTCAGCTTTAATGTACTCACTTGCTAACGGTTTCAACTTGCTTGAGCAAGACGAAAAGGTCAGAATTGCGGCCAATACTAAGAAAGGCACTAAATACTTTTTGTTCATGATCTGATATTTATTTAAAATGTTATTGTAATAATTCACCTACTAATCTGTTTAAACGTTTTTCATAACGCAAATTTAAGCCATTTTTTAATTGCGTGTGGCTAATAGATATCAAAATCTTCCAAATTAATACTTATTAACCTGTATTTATATAAGTAGGACTTGAAAATAGGAGTCAAAATGACACTTTACAGTATAATTTTCTGTGTATATGTCTTACGATTATAAGATACTCGAATAATGTAGACTCCTGGATTAACAGTTTTGAGTCGCAATGTCGATTCTTGTTCATTAAGTGTCCAGGCTTGTATTAATTTACCGTCTAGTGAGATCAGATAGGCGCGACTTTGTCGGGGATTTTCGGGTAAAAAGACCTGAACTGTTTGTTTCTCTGAGCCTAATGTAATATATATATTGGGAGGTGTAACGATTGACTTACTGTCTGTTTTTATTGTATATTGAATTACCGGATCGATGTATAAGGAAGTCGCATAACCTATTGGAGAATACTTTGCAGCCTCAATCCAGTTATCGTTATATTTTACCCAGGAGGTGTTTTGCGTTGTCCTTGTTTTTTTTAGGCTGTAGACAGTGAATAAAGCACCTTTGGTGGTTTTAATCTTATATCCGATAAAGAAGGTGTTTGTCGCATAAACTTCGGAGGAGAATGGGATGAAACTTTCTGTGTCCTTATTGAGATCTTTTGACATTGTTTGGAATGTGCTGTCTGTTGTTGAACGGTATAAAACTGCCGGATTGAATAATTCAGAGTGTAGAATATTTCCCGGTTTTCCGTTTACATTATCATAAACGTTGATTTCTACTTTAATTTCTGATAGAGAATAAATATAAGGGCATACAATATAAGAACCGTAAATCCGTACATCCCCATTTACCTTATAACATTCGGCATACTCTGACGTATTGGTTGAATTTGTGTCAAACAAATATTCTTTAGTGTCAGTACTTTTCGTAGCTATTTCTATAGAATCAATGTCACCATTATTACGTATATTACTCAATCTGTAACAAGAATTTGATTCGTATGGATCCAGGCCGTCACAAAGTAATATATTGTTATTTTTGTCAGGATTTAGCCAATGTTTGAGTTGTTTATTTGTATTTTCGGAAATGGTCCAGCTTTGTTTTAGTGCATAGTAATAATCATCAATTGGGTGCGAACATGATGCTTCCGGATTTCCTCCGGTGAGTGCTCCAATTATTCGATTGTTTGCATCAAATAAGGGTGAGCCTGATGAGCCGGCAGTAGTATTGCCTGATAGCCATTTAGAAATGTACCAGAAGTTATTATCATTAAAACCATAGATGTTTGTGAAAAAATTTTGTAGTGTTGGAATGCTGTCTGCTATGTTTACTCGTTTGACAGATCCTCTCGGATGGTGAATACCTGCATAAGGAGCGTTGCCTGCATCTTGTGCATTCCAGCCAGAATAGTAAGGGCGGTAGTAGACCGGCGGTGTTTCAGTCAATTCCAGCAGTGCCATATCTGTAGCTTTGTTAGCAGCCCGGAAATGAGATGAAGCCATGGACATTTCTTCTGTGCCAAGAAAATCGGTTGAAGTTGTTGGTGTCTCATAATTAAAGAAGAAAACGATGCTCCCTGCAACAGATTCATAATCGGGATTTTCGACGTCAAAGCTATCATTGAGACAGTGAGAGGCCGTGAGGATGTATGGTTTTTTGTCGTTTGCTGTATTGTTGATTAATGAGCCTGTACATAAAACCCCTCCATCTATAATCATCAATACCACACTTCTTGCTATATTATCATACTGTGTTGTCTGTTTTTGATAGAAAGAAAGCGGGTTCATGCATTTGAAAGAATTCCAACTCGGCTGAGGCTCTTTATAAGCACGAAGGTCGCGATATCCGTGATTGACTTCCCCTACCTGCAATACGCCGTGAAAAGCAACGTCTTTAGGTTCTTGATATTCTATAATGACTCGGTCACCGTCAATAGGTCTTACGGGCAATAATTTTTTTTCTGAGTTGTTAAGATAGTTGAACGATCCGATAACTTGCGTATGGTTGGCGTTGTAAAGGAAAAGACTTGCTCCTTTTGGCAATTCGTATTTACTGAATAAAAGATTGATGGAATAAGCATTAGCCGAATGAATCCCTAATCTCCATACACGGGTCCCGTCTGTTGTTGTAAAATGAATTCCGGAATTTTCCGGCGTATAATCAGTGATGAATTTGTATGCAAAATGGAATCCGCTTTTTAAACCCTGTGCTTCAAGAGAATCCTGATGTAACTGATCTTTCAGGTCAAAATGGGGCATTTCGACGTACAATGTCTCGTCGGTACTTTTTGTGATGCTTAGCGGCATTGGTTGGCCACCATGACTGATTTGAGCAAATACCAGTGTTGCATCTCCCAGTAATAGTAACAGGAATATAAAGAATGTTCCCTTTCTCATGATTATTTGGCTGATAGGGTTTCAATGTCTTTTTGACGCACTTCATCCACACTCTCAATCTGATTAATGTAAGTGATAATTTTATTCAATTCTTGTACTGAATGAACAGCAAAATTGATAGTGCAATCAACAATTTCATCAACGGTAATGGTTGTTAAACCATCGATAGAGAGCTTGAGCTTTTCAGTGATAGCGTCTACGAGATCGCTTAGCAGGTGGTAGCGGTCAATAGCTTTTATATTAATACTTACAGGATAAAGAATATTCATGTTTTCGGCAAAATTGATGCTAGTAATTGAATCGCCTTGTTTGGAGGCTAAGATAATAGCCGTGCGGCAATCACGCTTATGAATAGTCACTGTATGATCTTCATTTACAAATCCGACGACCTCATCTCCAGGAAGAGGATGACAGTCGAGACACCGATGGAATGTCTCGGTTTCAATCTGATGATGCAATGCGGAAAGCAGATGTCGTTTGGCTTTGTATGTGAGCACGTGCTCAAGCCAGTCGGCCTTAGGTGTGACCGTGTTATTCACTCCGATTTCTACACAATCACCCCGTTTCAGAACGGTCTTTATAGAACATAATTTCCCATTGATGCGTGCGTATTGTGCATGGTCGCCAATCTTACTGTGTATCTCGTAAGCAAAATCAAGAGCTGTTGCATCTTTAGGAAGAATTACTCCATGTCCTTTAGGAGTGAATACCAGCACATCGTCATTATAGAACGAAGAAACAACGTTCTCGATGAATCCGTCCTCTTTCTGGTGGAAAGCTATATCCTGTAGAACGTTTTTGAACTTTTTGATCCAGTTGTCTACTCCATTTTCCGTACGGTCACTAATACATCCCATTTTGGAGTTGTATATCATTCGCTCTGACGAAATATGAAGTTCCTCCCATTCTCCTTCTGCACTCAGAAGTTTTATGTGCAAACTCTGATACCCATTCTCTTTTGGAGAATCGATGTAGTTGTTCATCTCTCCCGGTTTCTCTTTGAATATATCCGTCAGTATTGAATAGATTTGCAAACAACGATTTTTTTCGGATACTGGCGTACAGTCAGGGAAAACAATATGTACGATATGGCGATAATCAATATGTTTGAAATCGCGACCTGAAGCTTGCATCTTATGCCAAATGCTGTAAGGTGTACGATAGTCTACATACACTCGCGCTGTGATCAGGTTTGATGCAAGCAGTTCGCCAATTCTGGCTGTGAAGGCATTGAGGCGATTGTGATTTTCTTTTTCATCTTCTTCGATCAATTTCTTTAGTACAGCAAACTCTTGCGGGCAGCGATATTCCAGACTGAGATTTTCAAGCTCGGTTTTTACGTTATACAGACCCAGCCTGTTTGCCAATGGAGCATAGAAATAGTCTGTTTCGCCGGCAATCTTCATTTGTTTGTCGGCACTCATGCTCTCCAGCGTACGCATGTTGTGAAGACGATCAGCAATCTTAACAAGTAAAGCGCGTATATCATAATGTACCGAATCGAGTATTTGTTTGAAATTGTCTAATTGTTTAGACATTTCATAATGCTCTTTTTTCTCTTTTGTAACAGCTCTTACAAGAAAAGTTATATCGTCACCAAAACGCTCTTTGATATCTTCAATCGTATATGACGTATCTTCAACGACATCGTGTAGAAATGCGGCGCAGACAGGATTCGCCCCCAGTTTAAATTCTTCACCTACGATGCGGGCTACTGCTATCGGATGGATAATATAAGGATCGCCCGTTTTGCGTTTTTGTAATTTGTGAGCTTCTTTAGCCAAAGAATAAGCCGCTTTGATCTGCGTCATTTCTTCGGGTGACATCCGGCTTTCCAATGAATGAAAAAGTTCGACGACCTGATTGTCGATCTGAGAGTAAGAGGTCTGACCGTTATTCATTTATTCCATTTTCAAAATAGACCAGAAACTTTTTGGCATAAAAATGTTCTTTATCTCTACTGCATCTCTGAATAATGGAGCAATATCTTTAGGATTGAACCCGGCAATACCACAGCCGATGGCCGTCACAAGAAATTTCATATTTGGATGTGATTGGGCAAACCTGATAAACTCGTCGACATACGGTCTGATGGTCTCTGTTCCACCTTGCATAGTTGGGATGGCGTATGATTTACCCTGTAATCCAACGCCTTTCCCCCAAATGGCGCCGAACTTGTCGTAAGCCAGTCGTGCTGCACCTCCGCCATGAGTGCCGGCGAGGTTACTGCCGAAAACGAAAATCTCATTATCAGCCAAAGTCGTAATGTAATTGGGTATAATTCTTTCTTCCATTGTTTTGATTTCTTTTTGCAAATATAAGGTTTTGTATGCGTTGCGCCAAAGAATAGAATGTAAATTTGTTTTTAGAAACGATTAAAGTAATTCGGCAAATCTTTTCCCGTTCGGCTTAAAATTGTTATGTTTGCCGGATAATTGGATTATGGTTTTGAAGTATATAATTTAATATAAATATAAACGCTATGGCAACAACTCCATTCAAGTATCAGCCGATGTTTCCTCTTGGACCCGATACGACTGAGTATTATTTGCTTACAAAAGATTACGTCTCCGTTTCAAAGTTTGAAGACAAACCAATTCTGAAAGTAGCCAAAGAAGGCCTTACCTTGATGGCTAACACGGCATTTCATGATGTCTCCTTTATGCTTCGTCGCTCACATAATGAGCAGGTTGCGAAGATTCTTTCGGATCCCGAAGCCAGCGATAACGATAAATTTGTTGCACTGACTTTTTTGCGTAATGCCGATGTAGCTTCAAAAGGCGTTCTTCCTTTCTGTCAGGATACGGGAACAGCTATTATTCATGGAGAGAAAGGGCAACAAGTCTGGACAGGTTTTTGTGATGCCGAAGCTCTTTCGGAAGGTGTTTACAAGACCTATACTGAGAATAACTTGCGTTATTCACAGAATGCTCCGCTTAACATGTACGACGAGGTAAATACCAAGTGTAATCTTCCGGCGCAGATTGATATCGATGCAACCGAAGGCATGGAGTACCATTTTTTGTGTGTTACTAAAGGCGGCGGTTCGGCAAACAAGTCCTATTTGTATCAGGAGACGAAAGCCATTTTGAATCCGAAAACGCTTGTCCCATTCCTGGTTGAGAAGATGAAAACACTGGGTACGGCTGCTTGCCCGCCTTATCATATCGCGTTTGTTATCGGTGGTACTTCTGCCGAGAAGAATCTGCTCACTGTGAAGCTCGCTTCTACACACTACTATGATAGTCTGCCTACAACGGGCAATGAGTATGGACGTGCTTTCCGTGATATCGAGCTCGAAAAGCAAGTACTCGAAGAGGCTCATAATATCGGTCTTGGTGCACAGTTCGGAGGCAAGTATTTTGCTCACGATGTACGTATTATCCGTTTGCCGCGCCATGGAGCTTCTTGTCCGGTCGGTTTGGGCGTTAGCTGTTCGGCTGACAGAAACATCAAGTGCAAGATTAATAAAGAGGGTATCTGGATAGAGAAATTAGATAGCAATCCAGGCGAACTGATCCCGGCCGAGATGCGTCAGGCAGGTGAAGGCAATGCCATAAAGATTAATCTTAATCAACCGATGTCAGAGGTTCTTAAGGAATTAGACAAGTATCCTGTGTCAACACGCCTTTCATTGAACGGAACAATCATCGTTGGTCGTGATATAGCTCATGCTAAGCTTAAAGAGCGTCTGGATAAGGGTGAAGATCTGCCACAGTATATTAAGGATCATCCGATATATTATGCCGGTCCCGCAAAAACTCCGGCAGGGATGGCTTGTGGTTCGATGGGACCGACAACGGCCGGCCGTATGGATCCATACGTTGACTTATTCCAGAGTCATGGCGGTAGTATGATCATGCTTGCCAAAGGTAATCGTAGTCAGCAAGTAACTGACGCCTGCAAAAAGCACGGTGGATTTTATCTGGGAAGTATCGGTGGCCCGGCTGCCATTCTTGCTCAAAACAATATTAAGAGCATTGAGTGTGTAGAATATCCGGAACTTGGTATGGAAGCTATCTGGAAAATTGAAGTGGAAGACTTCCCTGCATTTATCTTGGTCGATAATAAAGGAAATGATTTCTTCAAACAGATCAAACCGCGTTGTGCTTGCTGCAAGTAAAAGATAGTTTTTGCAAATAAAACTTTGAAGGACGCCATTCTCTTTTCTGAAAAGATGAAAGGCGTCCTTCTGGTTAACAAAGACCAGATCATAAAACTGGAGGAACCTCCTGATCTTAGCTGATCAGTGTTAATCCATGTGGAAAACTTCTTTTAATGGTATGGATACCGGCGAATTGTCCGGATTGACAATCATGATATCGGCCATATATGCCCACCATTTTTGTACAATTTCCAAACCACCCAAATCTTGTGAACCGCCATCGCCTTCTGTCTTTTGGAAAGCAAAAAGGATGTTGGTTTCTTTATCCCAATAAATAGAATAGTCGAATACGCCGTTTTTCGAAAGCAACGCTCTCATTTCGGGCCATAGAGCTGCATGTCTCTTTTGATATTCAGCTTCGCATCCCGGTTTTAAAAACATTTTAAAAGCTTCTCGTTTCATGTGTACTAAATAATATAATAATGTTGAGCAATGTTAGATAAAATACATGAGAAGAACAAGTTTTGAATGGATCTTTTTTCTTTGACTTTTGTTCTGGTATTTTATTGGCTTCATTGACATATATACAAACATCCTATTAATGCATTGACTAATAGGATGTTTTGTTGTTGTGCGGAATTTTATCTCTCTTCAGTCAACTCTTTTATTTGTAAAATCACATCAAGCGACTTCTTTCTTGTTCTACGATACATTTTTATTCCAATCCAGGAGCCAATAATGCCACCTGTTACTCCGCCGATAGCGAAAGGTATTCCATTATCTGCATTATTACCCAATGCTTCAAACATTAACCATGCAAACCATACGATAACAAATGGAATACTGAATTTCAACCAATTGGCATACATACGCCGCATCCGGGTTATCTTGCGACTCACCTCAATAAGGTTACCGTCCATAAGCTCTTTTGCTCTTATGTCTTTATGAGAAAAATAGGTGTATACCACGGCAACCAAGAAGAATATATCTGTAACGCCGATAAACCACCACGAAACGTTAATTATTGAGGCGAACACCCATGTGCAATAAGGTATGCCCAATAGAGCTACAATAACAATAACAACGGCATCACGGTTCAGACTCGATACTTTTTCTTTCATTGCCACACGAAGAAGTTGTTCGTTTACTATTTTTTCTTTTTCAAGCTTTTCTTTTAGTAAATTCATTTGTTCCTTCATCTGTTCCAGCTCTGCGTTTTCTATTATATTTTCCATTTTCTTACTGCATTTTTAATCGTTAGACATACTTTTTAATTTTTCCTTTATTCTAAACAGACGTGTGGCCACATTTCTTGTTGAAATACCAACAATCGCTCCAATTTCATCATAGCTTATATTCTCCAGCCAAAGCAGAACAATGGCCTTATCGAAAGGCTGCAACTTATTTATCCGATCGTGCAGGAGTTGTATCTGTTTTGCCTCTTCATCTGTATCATCAAACAAGTTTATATCTACACTTAGTGATACGGTCTCTATCTTTTTTTTCTTTCTTTCGACAGAGATACAAGTGTTGAGAGCAATCCGGTAAATCCATGTACGAATGTTACTTTGTTCTTTAAAGGAATTGATCCCTTTCCAAAGGTTTATCAGCACTTCCTGGAATAGATCGTTTACCTCTTCGGAATCCTTGGAGAACATATAGCATACGGTGTAAATGGTGCTTTTGTTCTCTTTAACAATCTGCGCAAATTGTGTTTGTAATGTTTCCATCTGTTTCTTAAATAAATTCTGAACGTTAGACGCAAGTTTCATGAAAGAATTTCATCAATTAAGAGAAATTTTTCCTGGATGATACAAATATGGCTATTCTTAATTGAGCGGTGCCAAATTAAGCATTATCGTTTAATATAGAAATACAGATGGTATTTTAATGGAAGAAAAAAGATTCGGATATGATGTGTTGTTTATAACGTTGGTTGTAAAGATATTTTATATCCCTTGTTTCGATTATTTTCTATAAGACATTGTCCTTCCTGCGATAGATAAGTTCGGAGGTGACAAATGCAATTATACAATGAATCGCAAGCGATATCGTTGCTCCATATAGTATTTAGTAATTCATTACGAGAAACGTAGTAGTCTTTATGCTCTAATAGAAATTCCAGCACTTGTTGTTCTTTGGGTGTCAATTACAGTCTTCAAAAACATTTGACCCTTACAAGTGGTTTGTCTTTTAATATTTACGATCCGGATAAAGAAGATAAAAAGATTCATTCCGCAGAGAAGATATCATTTAGCGGAAACAGCAGCAATATCATCTCACAGGCATTTCAAAACAATCAGAAAGCAATGTGGTTCGGATGGTTCTTCGGAGTAAGATTCTAATAGAAAACTCCCTTCTCTGTTTCTGTAGAACGATTACATGACACATTTTTAGTAAACATGTGTGTCTGAGGTTTAGAAACCGATGGTGGTAATATTTTTATTTTTAGCTAGATACTATATACATTAAACTCTTTTATTGTAAGTCAAAACAGAATCCAGAAAAAATTATTTTTTTTAAATAATCACAAAATAGTGTAACATACAAAAGACTTATTCGTCTATACCTGTAAATAGAGTATATTCCCCTAAACCTGATAAAAATTGTGTTTCTCGAATGAAAAAGACGATCAGGGTCATTGATATTAAAATTTAAATCATAGTAATTATGAGAACATTATATCTGATCATGTGTTTTGGAATGATATTTCCATTTGTGTTGGATGCCCAAATAAAGGGCACAGTTGTCGACGAATCCGGAATGCCGCTTGAATCAACAAATATTGTATTACTGAATAAGGGGAATCATACCCATTCTTACGGAACGGCCTCCGATGAGAAAGGCCGGTTCACTATGGAATTGAGAATATATAAAGACACCACTGTCATATTGGGATTCTCGCACATAGGATATAAAGAAAAATCGTATGAAATAAAGCTTTCCAAAGGACTTGTGGATATAGGCAAGGTTACGCTAAGCAAAACGGTTACAGAGTTGGGTGAAGTAACCGTTTCAGCACCGCGGACAATTACACAAATCGACAAACAGATACTTTTTCCGCAAAAGTACATTATTAAAAATTCAACAGACGCTTTTGATCTGTTGAACCACTTGATGCTCTCCGGGCTGCAGGTTAACATCGTACAAAAAACCATTACCAAAAGTGGAGGAAATGTGGCGGTCTACATCAACGACAAGCTGGCTTCAAAGGCAGACCTCCTGTCGTTACAGCCCGATGAGGTTCTACGGGTTGAATATATTGATGCTCCCGGTGTGCAATATGCCGATGACAATGTGGAGGCTGTAGTCAATCTGGTGATGAAACGCCGTTATTCGGGAGTTGTGACAGGTATAAATACGACAAATGCGGTCACAACAGGTAATGGGAATAACACGATATATTCAAAATACAATTATAAGCTGTCGGAATTTTCCCTTCAATATGATATGGATTATGGAAAGGTAAAAGATCGTTACATAAATCAGGAAGATCATTATATGCTACAGGACGGAACGGATATTCTCATAAATAGAATGGGTATAAATACCAAACTGAAGTATATGCAAAACAATGTTGAATTGACCTATAATCTTTCAAAACCCCAAAAATACATTTTTGAAACGAAACTGACCGGTACATTTTATGACAGTCCGGACAGGGGGCATAAACAATATGTTACCGAAACAAACAAGACGGCGTATTATTCGCTAACAAATCCGACAGAAAAATTTCATAGACCTGTAATAGACATGTTCTATAGACATTATCTTCGAAATAATCAAACGATTACAGCAAACATAGTCGGGACTTATATAGATACAAAGAATGGACAATCTTATCAGGAATACACGAACGATTCACTTAAAGTCCCATTTAACAGCTACAAATATTATACGAAAGGAAAGAAATATTCGTTGATCAGCGAAGCCCGGTATTCCAAAAAGTTTGAAAAACTGTCGCTCCTGATAGGAATAAAACATTTACAAGCCCATACCAGAAACGAATATACAGGGACGAGTGATGCTGTCAATCAGATGACAACAGCCGACAGTTACTTCTATTCTCAATTAAGCTGCACGAATCAGAAATTTAATTATGTACTGGGACTGGGAGGCAACCGCCAGTATTATCGTCAGGATTCCGAGAAATATAATTATTGGCTTCTGCGTCCTTCCTTGTCATTATCTTATACGATTTCCAATAACATCAGTTTAAAATACGGATTTTATATCACACCGGAGATCCCGTCACTGGGCTCATTAAGCAATGTTTCCCAGCAGGCGAATGACTGGGATATACGGACCGGAAATCCGCAGTTGAAGCCGTACTCAACAATGACGAACTACATCAAGTTTGTTTATAAACCCAATCGGATAGATATCGAAAATACCATAAGATACTCGTATAGCCATAAGCCCATCATGGAAAGTATTAGCCGGATTGTTGATGATTCAGGCCATTCGCTTTTTGAATTCGGATATGATAATCAGAAACGGTTGGATGTGCTCTCTAATTATACCTCTCTAAAGTATTCTTTAATCCCTGATAAACTGATTCTTCAGGGCGATTTAACTCTCTCACGCATTATTAGTAAAGGCAATGATTATTGTCATTTATTGAATTATGCACAAGGAGGCATAATGGCCGATTTATATTTGGGACATCTGAGTATCGGTGGAGGATACAAGTCTCGTGATAAAAGGCTTTCGGGAGAGACGGCTTATCGCGGCATGGATTATAGTATTATGTATGCCTATTATCATTTAAAAAATATAACAGTGGGATTAAACTGGTCATATTTGTTCCTGAGTCCCAAAGATCATGAGACAACAATGAATAAATATGTCACCAAACAAACGTGGGTAAATGTTCCCGATTATAAGAATATGTTGTCCATCTCCTTGTCGATTAATTTGAATCGGGGAAGAGTCTACGAGTCAAAAGGAAATGTTTTACAAAACAGTGATACGGATTCAGGCGTTTTTAAGTATTAAAAAAAATACCGTTCAAAGCATAAGGCAAACAGCTGTAAATTATGTAGATATCATATTGGTTAATGATGCTTCTTCCTATCAACCGGCCTATATACAGCTAATGGAATTGTTATTAGTTCTAAATGTGGATCGGCAGGTTGATGTGAAGATGATATCTTTATTATAAACGGTATGAAGAAAACTCCTTTACCCTGGAATACATAAAAAAATAAATTGACGGATGGGTATTCATATTCAATAAATATATCTAAATTGCAGACTATTATCATTATGTAATGTGTTGCAGATTATATCATTCATGGTTTGAATGATGAGACATTAAATACTAATCATGAATAGAACTATATTAATATTTTTGCTTACTACCTTGACGCTATATGCATCGGCTCAGTATACGGTAAAGGGGCAGGTTTTGAGTCAGGAAAGAGAGAAGCTGGAGGATACCCAAATAACTTTTATGCAAAAAGACTCATTAAAGGCAATGGCTCTTACAAAAAATGATGGGAGATTCATGATCAAAGGATTGAGGAAGGGCGAATATGCTATAGTGATACAACATTCCGGATATAATCCCATTCAACAGAATCTGACAGTGAACAAGGACATGCGTTTAGAGTTTCTGCTTTATCATGAAATGATGGATACAATACCGGATGTTACGGTGGTAGCCGATCGTCGTGACCGTATTAAGACAACGACGCAAGGACAAGAATTTTTTCTTTCGGCACAGGCTAAAAATTTGAAAGATATCTATAATGCTCTTCAGGAAGTACCAAAACTGAGCGTGAATGCTCTAGATAGAACAATTGGTATTGCCGGTGGAGGTAATGCCTTGATCTTAATTAACGGCGTACATAGAGGCAATTCATTAGAAACGATCGACCCCAAAGATATTATTAGTGTAGAAGTGATGGACACGCCTTCAGCCCGCTATTTGGGAACAGGTGTTACAAATGTAATTAACATTAAGACCAAGACGCGGTTGGAGAAGTATCAACTTTTGAATATTGGAACAGAAAATAATCCGGGTTTGTATTTTGGAACGGCAAGCGGAGGTTATGAAATAGGTTCACCCAAGTATTCTCTTTATCTTAACGGCAATACATTTTATTTTAATAATAATCATGCCAATGAAACGAGAATCCAGCAAAACCAAACCATGCTCAAACAATATGTAGGACGGGATGTAAGCAGCTATCTTTCGTATAATACTACTTTTGGCGGCGACTGGATCATGAACAATAAAAATTATTTTTCCTATAACGTATCATTGCGTAATATTCCGGAAAACGGAACACTAAGAGGCAGTGGAAAAATCTTCAGCGAAGATACTTCTACCGATTATAGTGTTTATAAACACAGCAAAAGTTCTTCTTTGGTGAATGTCTATAATCTCTATTATCAACATAAGTTCGACGAAAGTGAGATGTTGGAAAATCAAATCAGTTTTACCTATAACAAAAATGACGACCGTCAGACAACTGAAGAGAATGGCGAAGCGTATATGTTTAACAGTAACTATCGTTACAAGATGGATTATTATAAAGGATATGCTTTCTCTGAATTTAAGAAACACACGAATATGTATGATTTAAACATAGGAAGTCAGACTACTTATGAAAAGACACGTTTGGAGAATGCGGCTCAAAACAATCCCGATTTTACTCATCACCGTCTGAAAGAGTATCTGCATGCAGATTTTAACAGCGGAGTAACTAAATTTGGGCGTTACACGCTTTCTTCCGGAATGGATCTTATTTTCAATAAATCAGAAAATATTGAAAAGAACTATTATCGGTTCAAATATGATATGGCATATCTGACGCCGAACATTCCACATACACTCATTAAGCTTTATGCTCGTGGATATACCGTTGAACCGCAGGTTACTTATCTGAATCCATATAATATATCCACCGACTCACTTTATATTGTACAGGGCAATCCTAAACTAGACCCTTATTATTACAGGGATTTTGGGTTGAGCTGTTATTTTGCGAAGGGTCAATCATTCTTTAATCCTGAAATCGTTTATTCGTATTGTACGGATATGATAACTCCGGTCAGCCGCTATAATGACCGGAATGTGTATTTGTCGACTTATGAGAATAATGGGGTAGAACGACATCTTGTAATCAAAGGCATGCTTTGGTATGTAATTAAGAAATTGGGACACATTAGTTATATATGCGCTTATAATCGTTACTTCTTTTATAATGGCATAAAGGATTGGTTTACTCAATCTATCAACGGTTATTTCTATTATAAGGATTATTATTTAAATGCACATGTCGATCTGTATCCGGCGATGTACACCCCTTTGCAAAAGAGCAAAAGTTCCATTGAATCACTTGTGACTGTCGGCTGGACTATTAATGCCCATTGGACAGCTACAGCTTCATTGCGCTATTTTTTGGGAAGGAAGAAATATGAAGTCTGGATGGATCAACCGGGTTATTCATCTTATTATTGTCGTTCTTTTGATGAACGGCACAACATGTTTTTAATAGGCATTCGATACAACTGGAAGAACAGAACACCATATAAAGCTCGAAATAGGAGTAAACTGAAAGTAGATAACGAGCGAGTCAATCTATTGCAGGAACAATAGGTTTAAATGGTAATTTATATAATCATGAATAGAGCTATATTAATATTTTTGCTTACAATCTTGACGCTATATGCATCGGCTCAGTATACGGTAAAGGGGATTGTAAAGGAGAAAGGAAACAAACCGCTGGCAGATGTAACCGTCATGCTGTTATCGAAAGACTCACTGATATCGGGGGCCGTGACCGATAAAAACGGCGTGTTCAAGTTCGAGAATATGAAAGCTCAAAGCTGTCAGTTGTTTATCTCATCGCTCGGATATAAGGAGATAAGGCAGAATATGAAGATAGATCGGACTTTTTCTTTACCGGCTTTTATCCTGGAAGAAGATGCGAAAGTACTGTCGGAAATAACGGTAAGTGCCAAACGCTCGGATCTGATCAATTCGAATGCCAATTCCACTACATTTCACCTTTCAGAAGAAGCGTTGAAAAACTCGAGTGATGCCTTCGAGGCGTTACGTGAAGTTCCGAAACTGATGGTCAATCCCATAGAAAAAACAATCAAGATGACCGACGGCAGTTCGCCACTTATCTTAATCAATGGCGTAAGCCGGCCCAGTTATCTTCAGACATTGGATCCTTCGGATATTACAGCGGTAGAAATAATAGAAAACCCTTCCGCCCGCTACAGAGGCAACCAGTCGGTCAACTGTATTTTGAACCTGAAGGTGAAACGCAAACAGCAGACCTATACCAATGCCCGCTTATATTCTTCACAGAACATTACCAAAGGACATTATGGTAATAGCAGTGGCGCATTTGAGATGGGCAACAGCAAGGCTTCCGTTTTTGTGAATGCGAATCATTTCTTTTGGAATGATGATCAGGCGGTAGAGAATAGCCTTCACAATGGGAATATGATACGCAATACAGCAGGAAGAATGAAGAACAAGTCGCATTCTATAGATGTCAATCTGGGCGGCGACTGGCTGATATCGGATAAGGATTATATGTCCTATGGAATAAAATTGTGGTATGATCCGATACATTATACTAATAACGAGATGGGAAGCATAAACAGCGAAATTCCATCCTACGCTATTAATATAAGTGGAAAGAATAAATATAATTATAACTCGAATGAGTATTTTATGTATTACAAACATCAGTATTCGGATCTGAAAGTACTGGAACTTACAGGCCGGGTTGGTAACTATAATAGTGATATCAGCGGTTGGCGTGAAGAAAAGAGCGATATCAGCAACTACCGCAGCGATATAGACATGAACAACAGTAAATGGTCGTATGCTCTGGAAAGCAATTATTCTTTCGGAATAAAGGAGATGTTGGGCTTTGATATCGGGAATAACGCCTATCATCAACAGATGAATATAGACGACAAAAAAGATGCCTTCCCGAAATTCACCTATAAGGAATGGCGTGATTATGCTTATCTGTCTGCCACAAGTCAAAGCGGAAGCAAATTCTCTTATGCTGCTTCTATCGGGTTGGATATGGTATTTACAAACTCCGAAAATGTCAGCAACCATTATATCAATTTTGTGCCGACGCTTTCATTGGCTTACCGCTTTAACCAGCATAACATCCTGAAGTTTCAAGCCAATAGAAACCGACAATCACCTTCCGTATCAAGTCTGAATCCACGCAATGTATCGACAGACAGTTTGTATATCAGTACAGGTAATCCCTATTTGAAACCGACAATCGACAACCAGATCGGTCTGCGCTATGAATGGTCATATAAAGCTTTGTTTGTCAACCCATATATCAAATACGATTACTTTACGGATGAAGTTGAAGCGGTCGGGAAAACCGTAAACGATATATACTATGGCACATATGAAAATATAGGTTCATACCGTTTTCTTGAAACAGGTTTATCGACCGGTGTCCGCCTGGGGCAGATAGGCAACTTTTACACAGGAATGTCTTATTGCAAGAACTACTATAAAAACTTTCCGTTCAGTGGAAACACGATAAGTTTGTACGGCTCGTTATATCTGCATTATCAAAAGGCCTCGATTAGCATATATGCGAATACTCAGGGCAATCGTTATACACAGACGAGTAAAAGCCTGAATCATTGTGAATCGGGGGCCACTTTCGCATGGAAATTCTCCCAACAGTTTTCAGCTCACATGAATCTTCGTTATTTTATGCCGTCATATAGTAACAAGACTTGGGAAAAAGACGGAAGTCATGAGTCGTATAATAAGACCATAACCAATCATCTGATGCCGATGATTGGTTTTTCATACTATTTCAAAAACAGCGTGAACAACAACCGTCAGAAGAAACAATTATACAGCACGGATGAGGGGATGAGAATTAATTTGAAGTAAGAATATGTTTTCTGCGAAGTTTTCTCATTACAGACAGCCTGATGTGATGGAATACGGAGAGATCATTTTGCTGTATTATTTCGGAAGAGGGTACGTCTTTTTTTAAGATGTCAGATGCCCTGGTTCCGTCTGTATATAGATGATTGTATTGTAATAATGCAGTCATTAGTTAATCAAACAAAGTGATTTTATTTTTAAAATATTTATTATAAAAATTAGGTAAATAAATATATTATTCTTACCTTTCGGATTCTATTAGCAGACTTCTTATAAGATGAGATGCCTTTATATAATACTAGCAAACATTACGATTATCTTCTTTGCTTTTGGGCAGAACCAGATAAAAGGGCGTATTCTCTCGGTGCAAAATGGAAAGCCTGTTCCTAATGCCGTAGTCACATTGTTCCCCAAAGGGGAATCTTCCATAATCACATATACAGCGACAGATGATAAAGGCTTTTTTATGATGGATTATAAAACATCGTCGGACTCTATAACCATTATGGTTGCCGCTATGACGATTGAATCCCAATCGAAGACTGTCACAAAGAACAAGAGTTATATAGAATTTTTGGTGAAAGACAAAGTCAACAAAATAAAAGAAGTTATTGTCAAAGCACCAAAAATCAGACAAAGAGGCGACACGATCAATTATTATGTGGCCAGTTATCTGGATCCGACTGATCGTACTATAGGTGATGTATTGAGAAAACTTCCGGGTATTCAGGTGTTGTCGTCCGGACAGATTTTATATCAAAATAAGGAGATCAGCAAGTTTTATGTCGAAGGTTTAGATCTGTTGCAGGGTAAATATGGACTTGCCACAAAGAATCTGGATGTTTCAAAAGTGGCAACAGTGCAGATTTTGGAGAATCACCAACCCATAAAGGCTTTAAAAGGAATGGAAATTCCTGAAACGGCTGCTATCAATTTGAAGCTGAACAAATCGGCTTTGGGCGCTTTTTTTGCCATAGCACAGGCTGGGGTAGGATTATCTCCTCTGTTACAAAGCAATGAGGCTATAGGAATGCGTTTTACACGTAAACAACAAAACATGCTGATCTATAAAGGCGATAATACGGGAAGAGATATCAGTGAGGAAATGACTTCATACTACGGATTGCTGGAAAATGCCTCTGTCGACTTTCTTTCTGTGATTACTCCCGTACCTCCGGAAATCAAAGAGCAGCATTATTTATTCAATGATGCACATTTGGGATCAGTCAATGATTTACGGACGTTGAAGAATGATCTGACATTGACGACAAATATTAACTATCTGTTTGATAAGCAAAAAAGCAGTAGCTACTCCAAGCGAAATATTTTTCTCAATCAGTCGGACACGCTCTCCATAGATGAAGATTTAAATGCGCATATGTACAAACGGGAATTAGAAAGTGCATTCACTCTCGAGAAGAATGTCGATAATGCTTTTTTGAATAATACGTTGCGGCTTAATTCTTCTTGGAACAGCATCAACAGTGCCATTTCTTCCAATGATCCTGTTGGGCAGTTTTTGAAGCGGCCTTCATTTAATATCGGAAACAATTTTGAATATTTAAAGCGTCATGACAATAGACGCCGGCAAATTACAGCCGAAGTAGGTTATCAGTCAGAAAGCAATACGCTGCGTATCTCGCCTGTACTGTTCGAGGACTTGCAAACCAGTGATTCAATGGTTCGGCAACTTGTTACTTTCGACCGATTCAATGCAAATGTAGCTATGATAGAGAATAAAAATTATAAGCGGATTAACTTTGGATATACAACCGGTATTGAAGTCAACAGCTATTTTGTAAAATCGAATCTGGAATCAGGAGAAGTGCGTCAGCCGCTGATGGCAGATAGTTTAAGAAACAAAATAAACCGGACGGAAAGTAAAGTAATATTTGCTCCGTCACTAATTTATACGGCACCTTATGGAACGCAATTGAGTATTAATATTCCTGTGAAATATCTGTTTCTGATGCGTAATGACAAAATTAGAAATCAGGATCATGACGGCAGCTATTTGCTGTTTTCTCCCCGAGTGTCATTCTTCTATCCCATTGGAGCGAGGTGGAAATTGAACCTTCGATCTTCCTATTCGAATGGAATTGGAAACATTGATGAGGATTATCGCGGATACATTTTAAAGAATTATCGCAGTCTGAATAGTAATAGCGGTATGTTATCGAAAATAAGTACCACGCTGGCTTCCATAAAAATGAATTATAAGAATCCTTTCAGCAGTTTGTTCATGTCGCTGGAATTTTCGTATAATAATCTTTGGAGGAATACTCTTTATGATGTGCAATACAATGATATTTTAAGCCGTACGGTGTCAATTCGCTACCCTTATCATACGCACATATGCCGTGTTGATTATTCGATAGGAAAAACATTGACGGATCTGCATTCTGAGGTTGGCCTTCGGGCTTTCTATAATCATAATAAATCCCTCGCCCTGGCACAAGGGTTGATCTCCGGTTATCAGTCGGGAAGTTACTTTGTATCGTCTAATATAACGACGCACATAAATCGGTTTGTTGTAGTGAAATATGATGGTTCATATCAGCATAGCCGAAGCACAATCAGGGAAGAGAAGATGGATCCGATCAATTATTTTACACAGGATATAAGTACCTCCTTTATTCCGGTGAAACAACTCACGATATCTCTTTCTCTGAATCATTACTACAACGACAGACTCCAATCCTCATCGCGTTCCAAATGTTTCGGAAATATGACAGTACGTTATAAGATGAAAAAAGTGGAGTTCATTGTTGATTACACGAATGTATTTAATGCGAAGCGGTTTATTACTTATTCGTATAACGATATAAGCAGTTATTATTCAATGTACGATTTGCGTCCGGCCGAAATTTTGCTGAGAGTCCGGTTTAAACTGTTTTAAAATAATATGAATAGTATTGATACTATATATTTATTGCAGAGTCAAAGGGCAATAAAAAATCTTTGGCATAATTCAAAAGTCACTAATAATGGAAAAGATCAACAAAAGTCAATGTTTAAAAGGAATGTATAGCAGAGCTATATATTTGCTTGCTCTGGGCATTTTGTTTGGTGTTAATGGAATGGCTCAAACATTAAAAACCGATTCAATCAATATCATCGGAGGTATTTCTATGAATGTAGATAATCAGATTATATTGGAAGATGCACAATATGGCATATATTACAAGTTCGATTATAAAGTATCCGATAATAAAAAAGAGATAAATTTGTGTGACACGCTTTATCTGGCATGCGGTCGTATGCAGTCTGTCTTTCTGGATCCGTTATACAAAGAGAACATGGAACTGAACCGGAAAGACCGCATAAAAATCAGTACGCGAAAGAATTTCAAAACGATAAGTTTTGACCATCAGAATTTGGATGAGATTGCTGATTTTGTCGATATAAATAGTGATTATAAGGAATATTCGGCTGGAGATCCGATTCAGATTTATAAGGATAAGACAAAACGTATGATTACTTCGGTTTACAATTCATATTCAAATAATGTTCGTTGTGAACAGTCTGCAGATAAGCTTTTAAATTGGAAGATATCAAACGACACGGCAACTGTTTTAGGTTATGCCTGTAGAAAAGCTGGTGTTCAATATGCAGGCCGGCATTATACGGCATGGTTTACAATGGATATATCCCTCAATGATGGTCCATGGAAATTTCAAGGACTACCAGGCTTGATTTTGAAAGTTGAAGACGATCAGCATTTATTTCAGTGGACAGCTATTGGTCTACAGGAATTGAAAAAGGCAAAGATTGTAACCGATAAGGTGAAGTATGAAACTGTTTCAGTAAAGCAGTTCAATGAATACGTAAATAAGGAAACGAATAACGTGATGGTTCGTTTTTATCATGACGACATTTTATATTTTTCTTATAAGAAAAGTCGCATGGTGAATATTCCTATAGAACTGTAAATAGCTGTCGGAAAAGCGGCTTCTATGTTATTTATTTGCATAATAGAAAGTAAAAATATCTTATAAAATAAGGAACCAAGTAGTTGATTACTCAATACTTGGTTCCTTTATCGTACCCAGACCCGGGGTCGAATATTGCAATTTTAGGCATTGCGCATATCATTGAAAATAAGCAAATTTATAATATAAAGCAGTGTTCTATTGCATATTATAAATATTAAAAACATTGCAAACAATAGAAATTTATTTCATATTATTGCGTATATGTGGTGCAAATTATATATATTTGCACCACGACATTAAATATTTAGATTATGGCAACGGTAACAGCATTTATTCGTGTATCAACAAAGAAGCCTGAAAAGGCAAACGTACGTTTCAGACTTAGGGACGGGCGGAAACTTCAGTTGTTTCATAAAAGCAAATTAAAAGTAAATCCATTATATTGGGACGCTACAAAGCAAGAAATAAAAGCCAAGGTTCTTTTCGACACTGCCCAACGTGCTGAATTCAATCAAAATGTGGCAAACATGAAAAATCTTATTTTAGAAATATATAGTGAAACAAAAAACAAAGAAGCACTTACTTCTGAAATATTGGATGTCGAAATAGATAAAAAACTCAATCCTGATAAATACGGATTGAATCAAAGTAAAGAGACTTTTATAGAAACCTTCACCCGGTTTATTGAAGAAAAAAAAATTTCAGATGTTAGAAAACGTAATTTTAGAGTTATAAACCGTGCTTTGCAACGATATGAATTATATAATCTATACAATGGAATGAAAGATTATAAGTTGTCTTTTGAAAACATCAATATTAGTACTCTAAGAGACATAGAACGCTTTCTTTCTGACGAATATAAACTTTGCGAAAAATACCCTGAAATATATAAAGACATACCGGAAACACGAACACCAAAGCCAAGGGGACAAAATACACTTAATGACATTTTTACCAAAATAAGAACCTTCTTTTTATGGGCTATAGATAATGAAAAAACAAACAATAATCCATTTAAAAAATTTAAAATCGGAGAGTGTGTTTATGGAACACCTTTCTTTTTAACTATTGACGAATTGGATCGGGTCTATAATACAAATCTTTCAAGACATCCCAAATTAGCAATTCAACGAGATATCTTTGTTTTTCAAAGTTCAATAGGATGTCGCGTCGGTGACCTGTACAAGTTTACACGCAAGGACAATGTCATAAACGGCGGCATTGAATATATTCCAAGAAAAACAAAAGATGGTAATCCGGTCACTGTTTACGTTTCATTGAATGATTATGGCCGGGAAATATTGAATCGATACAAATCACATGTAGGCCCGGGGATTTTCCCTTTTATATCAGAGCAAAAATACAATATTGCGATTAAACGTATTTGCATGGCGGCCGGATTAAAGCGATTAGTCACAATTATTAATCCAACAACCCGGGAACCGGAAGTGAAGCCTTTATATGAAATAGCATCGTCGCACATGGGCCGTCGAAATTTTTCAGGTGAATTAAAGAATTTAGGTATTGACAATACGATCATATGCTCCATGACTGGGCATAAGACAAACAGTCGAGCATTTGATCGATATATCAATATAAATTCAGAAATGAAACAAAAGGTTGTGAACATGCTTGTTAAAGGTGGCAAAAACGACTAATTATTTCGAAGAATGTTAAGTCCAAATTATATGAAAAATAACCTTGATACTAAACAAATGTCCGGCAAGCAACTGTTTGAGTACTACACCGGAAAAAAATCTCAATATTCAATCATTGTACAAATGTTGGTCTATGCAACACAAGACACAGAAAAGGCGTATAAAATACTTGAACGTTGTGAAAGGGAGAATAAAAGACTATATCTATTTTATCCGGGAATCGGTCGGGATACTTGTTTAAATGAAGATATAATAAACACTTTCGAATATATTGGTTCTATTATTGATGGAGCTTTATATATGGGTCTGGCTGAAGACTTTTCGATTTAACAAATAATTATTGGTTAGATTAATATAAATACATACCTTTGTTCTTACTTAACATTTTAAATCTTTTTGTCATGAAAAAAATAACATTACTAATTGCTGTATTTTTAATTAGTTTTTGTCTATATGCGCAAGACTTTCACAAAAACATTAACGGAAATATCGAGTTTTCAGAAGTTATTGAAACAACATTAAAAAAGAATGTTTTACATGCTAATGCAAAAGAATGGGTTGCTAAAACATTCGGAGATTACAAAAGCGTATTGCAGTTTGAAGACAATGAAAATTGCAAATTAATTATCAAAGGCTTAAGTAATATCGAACATATTTCCGGCATTCCGGGAATGAGCACAAAAGAAAACATAAGCTATACCATAACAATAGAAAGCAAAGACGGAAAATATCGATATATCATTGATAATGTTTTAGTGAATCAAACAATGAATATACTTGGATCATCCGTTCACCCAAAACCATTTCTGCCTACTGATCACAAGCAGAATATCGATAAGTATAATAAAGCCATTACTGATTTAAAATTAATTGATGAAAAGACCCTTAAAAAGAAGGCGTTAAAAGAACATCAAGAAAAAATTGCCGATCTACAAAGAAGTTTAAACGATGAATTTGTTTGTTATCAACAAGAACATGAAGCCATAACAGGGATCATAAATGCATTAAAACAAGCAATGCAAACAAACAGTGACTTCTAAATAATAGAAATCATTGTTGCCAATCTGCAAAGAGATTTGAATCAAACAAATCTTTTTGCAGATTTTTTTTGCTTCATTTTAGCGTAGCACTATATGTATTTAATATATATAGTGCTACCTATTTAAATTAATATCAAATATATAAGTGTGCATAAGTATTGTATAAAATGGATTGATTTTAATTGCAAACAATGCATCATTATGCAATCTTTGCAATGCAAGCAACCAAAGTGCGCACTTGGTGAAGCATTAATTTAAAAATCAAAAAAGATGAGTATTAACGAAATTCTTAAAAACAATGGGGATGGTACATTGATAGTTGTTTCAGCCAACGACTTGAAAGAATTTGCCGCCAATGTAGTAGAGCAAACACGCAAGGATATCGAAAAAGATGCTATCGAAAGAAATTCAGAAACCTATTTATCAGCACAACAGGTGTGTTTGATTTTTGGAATTGATAGTACGACACTTTGGCGGTGGTCTAAACGAAACTACCTTAAGCCAATCAAGATCGGCGGTATGAATCGCTATAAAAAAACTGAAGTTGATAAAATTATTGAATGTCGCAAATAATGAACAATATCAAAAAATTATCGCAATGACAATAACAAGATCAGGCGAAATGATTTCCGATCAGATCGGAAACATGGGAACAATTGAAAATTTGGATAAATCCAATTTTAAACTTGAAAATGGCAGTTCCTTTCAAATCAAAAATGATGGATCGGAAGTGATTGAACTTGACGTCCGGCTTGCCGGAATGCCTGAAGGTGAATTTGTGAAAACCCGTTTTGAATACGGATGGAACATTGAAATAGTTGAAGAAGTAAAACAAACGAACATTCCTTATTTAAACTTAAAATGGGGATACTAAAACTGTAAGTCATGGAAAAGATGGACGATCGCAATTTATTTATATCTGAAGTATTACCCGGAACGCAACCGGGATCAACACTTAGGGATGTTTACGAATACCTTGCACAAGGTAGAGTATTGACAACGCTTGATGCCGTCGTAAGCAACCGGACGGTGTGCTTAACAAAGTATATTAGCATACTTCGAAATAGGTATGGAATAGACATAAAAGATCGATGGATCAAGCTTGGCAATAGGAAAAAAATAAAGCAATATTGGCTTCCTAAGTAATTCATTGCACACTGCATATTCCGCAACTATGCAGGCCGCAAGTTTCATTATACCGCAACATAAAGTCAAATTTAAAGTGTAGTGTGATGAATTACTTCAATCAAATAAATCATTTTAAAAATAGACCTTTCCCCCAAATGGAATATGTCTTCATCATTTTTCCATTACTCTTTTTGAGTAGTGCCGGGATTGGTTTGCAAAAAAGATTGTCGCAATGAAGGGATGGATTAGCATATACAGAGATATTCAAGATCATTGGATTTGGCAGGACCCAAAGTATTTTAAATGGTGGGTGACAATCTTATTGAATGTCAATCATGAAGCAAAACAATTTCCAATAGGAACAAAAATGTTTGTATGCAACCCCGGACAATCGTTTAGGTCTATCGAACAATGGACAGACATGTTTTCATGCTCCAAAAAAACGACAATAAAGTTTTTCAAGATGCTTGAAGATGATCAAATGATTTTCACCGAAACAATAGGAAGTGGAAACCGAAGGAAACACTTTCTAACAGTGGTAAATTGGGATAAATATCAAAAAAAGGAAACCGAAGTTTACACCGAAAGAGTACCAGAAATTACACCGAAAGAGTACCCGAATGTTACTCCTAACAATAAGGAAGAACAATTCAATAATGAAAACAACAGATCATATCCTTTACAGGATATGTCCGAAAAAGACTTTTCGGCCCCGGATGCTATGGCTTTGGATCAATCTTCTTTTAAAGCTTCTTCAGAAAAAGAAAACCCTGTTTTGGATGCAAACGATCAGTCAAGCGATCAAAGGCTCGTAGAGGTCAGAAAAAAGGGCAAGGATGTCGATTTTAATGCGATTGTCGCAATGTATCACGCCGAATGCCCTTCATTTTCCCGGATCGTTAAAGTTTCAGAAGCCCGTAAAGCAAAAATCAGAATTAGACTTGAAGAAATGAAAGGTGATCTTGATATGGTAAAAAAGGTTTTTCAAAAACTCGAAGCTTCCAAGTTTTGCCGGGGCGATAATAAGAATGGTTGGAAGGCTTCTTTCGATTGGATTTTTGAAAATGAAAAGAATTGGGTCAAGGTTTACGAAGGAAATTATGACAATAAAACAGGAAATGTATCAAAGACTAGTAATATAAATGATATATGGAAATGATTTTAAAAACAGAATATTATGAAACAAAAATTAACTTTTGAACCGAACTTCACCTATACAGGTGATAAAAAAAGCTTCGCCGAATTCGTGCGAAAAAACATTGATCAGATCGCTAGTGAATGCGGTTGGGGAGAAGTAAAAGAAATCGGAATGCTTCAACCTGTCCGCAAGCATGAAAACGACTTGATCGTTCTTCAGGTCTTGCACAAAAACAATGTTGTCACAAGGCTATTTATACAAATACATGAAGATGATCTTGATCAAGCGACAGGCGACACCAAACTTGATGAAGAACTTGCGGAAATAGGAATCAACCTTGACGAATATCAAGACCTTGAAGGCTTTCCGTTTTCGGCTGTTATTGGAGCCTTTGACGACATCATTAATCTTGAAAGGGATTATATCAACCATGATTTGCCGACAAGGTTTGTCGTTGTTTCCCCTGTTATTGATCCCCGGCTAATTCAAAAGGCACGTGAAAAAGATTTCCCAATCAGCTTTTTAATGATCGACAATGATCGTTGCGCATATTGGAAAGCTTCAGACGATCAGCAATTTAGATTCTATAAAGAATAATGAAACTTGTCAAAACTTGTCAAAATGAAGAAAAGACGATTATCAGAGAGGGAATTTTGGGCGATCCTTCGCAAGAATGTGGGGATTTACGCCCGTACGGCAAAGGCTATATATAACGAATACGGCATTGAATATTCACGTCAAGCCGTCCGGGATCGTGCCTTGAAAAAGCCTGAATTACTTGAAGACATCATTGAAGAAAGTCTTGATGTTGCAGAAGAAATCCTTCGTTCACTTATGTTTTCGAAAAATGAAAGAATTCGATTTAATGCAATTGAATTTTTCCTTCGTACAAAAGGGCGTGAACGTGGGTATGTTGAAAAGTCAATTAACGAAGTCACCGGGAAAGACGGCAAAGATTTGTTGGCCAACCTTTCCGACGATGAACTTGACAAGAAGATCAAAGAACTTGAAAAGAAACTTGGTAAAAACGACTAAAGTAATGGGAATCAAAGCAAATTTTTCTTCAGATACAATTCGATCAAGATTTGAAAAGTTCTTGCAGGCGATCGAAAGGCAGCAAATTGAGAAACTTCAATACCTCGGTGAATTGTGTGTCAAACATGCAAAGCTTGTTCCGCCGGATGTTGGTTTTACTGATCAGACCGGGAACCTTCGTTCTTCAATCGGTTACATGGTCTTTAAAAATGGGGTTGCCATACATGAAGGCTATTCGCAAACTAAGGAAGGAAGTGAAGGAATCCGGGCGGGCCAAAAGCTTGCAAAGAAGGTCGGATCAAAGTACCCCCAAGGCCTTGTATTAGTCGTAACGGCCGGAATGAATTACGCCGTTCACGTCGAATCCAAAGGCCATGACGTCCTTACTTCAGCCGAATCACTTGCAAGACAAGAATTGCCAAAGATGATCGAAAAAATGGTTTCAAATATTGGCAAAGCGGTCAATGACTAAGGGTTCTAACCGGATAAAGGATACATCCAAACGTTGAATATCAGTAATTTTAGCACATTAAGATTTGATTTTGCACCACGTTTGCGCCACAAGTTAACGGTTTAAAGAAATGCTTGGGTAAAACAAGCTAAAAATATTAAAAACTTCAGATTATGAATAAAAGTCAGAATGAACGATTTAGAAGTGTACAAGACAAGTATAAACATCTTGAAAACACTCATTATTTGGTCGATGTATTAATCAGCCGCATTGAAGACCTTCTTGAAAAAGAAGTTCCAACCGCAACCGACGATATATTGCTTGCAAATGAAATTTTTCTATTGAAAAGCATTAGCAAATTGAGTATTGCCGAAAGTATTAGTCGAAAGAAAAAAACTTGGTTCCAATGCTTAAAAAGTTTAATCACAAAAAAGTAAGGTCATGAATATAGATCAAGGTGCAATGGATTTTGAAGCCGTAATGAACAACGATAAGTTCATAAAAGCAATTGACGAAGCTGAAAAGCGTGTCAAAGGCTTTTCTTCGTCAACCGTCGCCGAAGGTGAAAAGATTGACGATGCTTTCAAGATCACAGCCGAAAATATAAAGATACAAAAGGATGTTATTGCCGGGCTTGAAGGGCAATTAAACAACCTAAATATTGAAATATCAAAGTTGTCCCCCGGCAAGGCGCAAGCGGAATTAAAGCAGCAAGCGGCCGAAGTTTCCGCAGAATTAAAAGCCGAAAAGGATGCTTTAAAAGTGCTTGAATCACAGGTCGAAACCACTGAAACGGCGCATGTGTCATTACGCACACAGTTGCGAATGATGCGTGAAGAACTTATTCAGATGGAAGCGGCCGGGCTACGTGGTACGGATGCATACCAAGAATTACAACGTAAGACCGGGGAGTTAAAAGATGCGATGGGCGATGCTCAACAGCAAATTGCCGCTATGGCCAACGACGAAAGGGGATTTCAAGGTGTTGTTTCAGCTTTATCCGGTGTAGCCGGGGCCTTTTCAGCAGCACAAGGGGCCGTTGGTCTTTTCGCCGGGGAAAATGAAAACTTGAACAAAATCATGTTGAAGGTTCAGTCCCTTATGGCAATAACGATCGGACTTCAGCAAGTAGCCGAAACGCTTAATAAAGACAGCTATTTCAATGTTGTGTTACTAACTAAAGCAAAATTGATGTATGCGGCCGCCGTTGATCGTGTATCGGTTTCCCTTGGAATTTCAACAGTCGCCGCACAGGCTTTAATGGCAACGTTGACTTTGGGACTTTCCGTTGCAATTACGGCTATTATCGCAGGAATATCAGCCTTTGCAAGCCGTTCACAAGAAGCCAAGAAAGCAACAGAAGAATTTAATAAGTCGGTTGTTGATTTGGCCGGGAAACCCGTTGCCACAATTCAAGAATTATCCGTTGCTTGGTCGCAATTGGGCGACAACATCAAAGCAAAGGAAAAATTTATCGAAGACAATTCCGAAAAGTTAAAATCCCTTGGTGTATCCGTTAAAAACGTGAAAGACGCCGAAGACCTATTGATTAATAATAAGGGAAAGTTTATTGAATCACTTGTTTTACGTGCCAAGGCAATGGCAACCACCGAACTTGCCGCCGAAAAATATAAGGAAGCTATTCAAAAGCAACTTGAACTTGAAAAAACACCAAAGAAAGTTACAAAGCAAACAGTTTCAATGTCTGTCAACGGTGCGCCCGTCGCTTATGATACATATACAGTTGATAATGATAAATATAAAGACCTTGAAAATGATAAAAATAAACTTGAAAAAGAAGGTCTTGACCTGTTTAAGAAATCGGCCGAATTTTCCGAACAAGAAAAAAAGATTCTGAAGGAAATTGGTGTTTCGGCAAACAATATCACCAAAGGCAGCATTACGGCCCTTGAAAACAGTATTTCGAAGCTAAAGGAAAAGTATAAAGATGCTGCAACCGATAAAGAACGGGCGAATTTATTAAAGCAAATCAAGGCACAAGAAAAAGTCCTTGATAAAATGGATCAAAGCGATTCTTCTTCTTCCAACAAAGATACTTTCAAGGATAAACTTGATAAACGTAAAAAGTTGTATCAGGATTATTTCAAGTGGATCAATTCAAATGATCCTATTTTGATGAAGGCAGCCGATACCGAATTTGCCGGAATGCTGAAACAAGGCAAATCCTTCTTGGAATATCTGAAGAACCAACGGGATAAACTTCTTTCCGTGTCTGATCAAACAGCGACGCAAAAGGCCCAATTGAAAACAATCAATGATATGATTGCTGAAGAAACGAAAAAAACCGTTTTACAGGATTTTGAAACGGCCCTTCAGAAGCAAATGAATTCAGCAACGTCCGTTCTTCAGATGCTTGATATTATTTCCAAAAAGCGCAAGGAATTATCCGGGGACGGATCAGACCTTGACACCGGGAAAAAGGAAATACTTGACAAGGCGGATCAGAGTGCGCAAGAACAAGCCCAAGAAGAAACAAACAAGCTAATCGAAGATTATGCTTCATATTTAACAAGAAAGCTTCAGTTGCAACAAAAGTACACCGACGATATGATCTTGCTTGAAAAACGCCTGAAAGAAGCCCAAGACGCAAATAATCCTGAAGACGTTGCCAAGATTCAAGGTGCAATCAGCAACCGAAAGGAACAATATGCGAAAGATAGCAAGTTGTCGGGTGATTCTGATTATGATGCAATGGTTGTACAATACCGGAATTTTGAGCAAAAAAAGCAAGCTATTATTGACGAATTTGACGAAAAAAGAAAAAAGGCCCAAGAACATGGGAATACCCAATTAGTTGAAGAACTTAATAAAGCGCAAGCCAAAGCCCTTTCTTCTTTGGCAAGCGACGAACTTATGAAGTCGGACGATTGGAATAAATTATTTGGCGATCTTGACAAGCTTTCAGTTGATGAACTTCAAAAATTGATCAACAAGATAGAAGCTAATAAGGCAAACCTTGGCGTCAAGCTTTCCCCTGAAGACCTTAAAACAATTCAAGACAAAGTTGACCAAGCAAAAAAGGAAATTGAAACTAAAAACCCATTTAAGGCCCTTGTCAATGGAATTAAGGAATATTCTTCAGCTACTGACAAGGCGGCCAAAAAGGATTCTTTCAAAAAGATGTTTGAAGGAGCTTCAGCTTCTATCGATCTTGTCAAAGGGGCTTTTGATTCAGTTGTTGGAGGTCTTGACAAAATGGGTGTATCTATGGATGATCAATCGAAGGCCGTCTTGAATGATATATCCGGTATTGCTCAAGGGGCGTCAACTTTGGCACAAGGTATAGCAACTGAAAATCCGCTCGCTATTATACAGGGATCAATTGATATTATTTCAAATGGTATTGACTTGATTTGGGGTTCCAAGGATCGCAAGCTTGAAAAGCAGATCAATCAACATAAAGAAGCGGTTGAAGCTTTAACCGATGCTTATTCAGACCTTGAACGTGCCGTTGATAAAGCCCTTGGCGGGGACACATATAAGAATCAAAAACAGATGATCGCCAACCTTCAGCAACAACGGGCGCATTATCTTGAAATGATCCGTCTTGAAGAAGATAAGAAGAAAACCGACAAGGACAAGATCAAAGAGTATGAAAACGCTTACAAAGAAGCGGGACAAACTATTGAAGACGTTCTTGAAGAAATATCGCAAGACATTCTTCAAACTAATGCGAAAGATTTTGCCGATCAGTTGGGCGATGCTATTGTCGAAGCATTCGGAAAGGGTGAAGATGCCGCAACCGCCTTTGGTGATACTGTCAACGATATAATGAAAAATGCCATTCTAAACCAATTGAAAAAGAACTTCTTGGAAAAGCAATTGCAAAGTGCGCTTGATAGCCTTGAACAATCAATGGGTTATTGGAATGGTAACAATTTTGCTTTTGATGGTTTGACAGAAGAAGAACAAGCAAGATTTAAAGCACAAATTGCCGCTATTGGTCAAAATTTCAATTCAGCACTTGAAGTTTATAGCGATTTGTTTAAAGATCTTGCCGACGAAGTTGACGACAGTTCTTTATCCGGGGGAATCAAGGGAGTGTCTGAAGAAACGGCAAGTAAATTGAGTGGCCAAATTAATGCAATACGTATCAATCAAGCCGAATCATTGAGCGTGTTGCGAAATCAACTTATGGTACTGAATCAAATTGCGGCCAATACTTCTTATAACAAATATTTATTTGATATACGCAACGATATAAATGACATCAAAAACAAGGATAATAGTCTTCGATCAAGCGGATTGGTTTAACGGGGTTCTATCCCATTAATGGATATACATATACACTTAATATCAGGTAATTAGACGAAAACAAGGTCCAATTTGCACCACGTTTGCGCCACAAACAACGATAAGTCACATTTAAACAGTTTATTTTATGGAAAAAGAAGAATTAGAAAGCGTAATTTCAAGTGCATCACAATCAAGCGATGCACCGACATGGGTAAAAACTTTGGTTGATCAAATCAAGGCTTTAGACGATCTGTTAGATGAATTGAAGGGAGTAGAAAAAGAAGAAGTCAAAGACAAAGAAAAGGACGACGACAAAAGTATTTCCCCAAGTGTTCAGCAATGGATCAAAGACAAAGAAGAAGATTCCTTTGGCGGAAAAGACTTACACGGAAAAACCCCTTTCAATCCGAATCCGCAAAAAAAGGATCAGGGGCCGACAACTTTAAATGGAGTATTAACAGGTAAAACAATTTAAATACATGAAAAAGATTCTTATTTCAGAAAACAGCGAAAAGGCCAACACTTTTATTTCAGAACTTGAAAGCGTTTATCTTTCATCAGTTAGTGCGGTTTACGCAAAGATTCAAGCGTTGGGCGTGGAAATGCCTTCAAAGAAGTTCTTGTTCGATGTTATCCGGGGCGATCTGAAAACACTTCGGGCAAAATATGAAGAATTGACCAAGTCGGATATTGCAGCCTTTAAATCCCCGGCCGCACAGGCACAAATGAGTAAAACATTTGATGAAAGATTAGACGATATTCGTCGAACTGTTGAAACATTTTTCTTTTCATCAAAAGAAATCTACAACCGTCAATTGAATGATAAATACTTCGAGCAATTTATTGATCTTGACGAATCAGGTAAACCTTATATTTCAGATGAAAGTAAGGTTTCAATAATTGAAAGTTTTAAAGAATACATCGACGATCCAAAAGAAGAAAAGATGTATCATGCACAACAAGCAGTTGCAAAGAATTTGAATGATTTTGTTGAAGCGCTCCGCAATGGCGGAATTGATTCAGGTATTGACGCATTTCCCGTTCTCTTTTTAAGAAAATATTTCAAAATAGTAAAAGAGGATAACGGCAAACTTAAAGTAACCGCCGAAACGGTTAATTTTAAATCTATGCGGCCTTAATTTAATTAATGCGATTGCAAGGTTATGTTATCGACTTTGCAATCGCATATTATTCAAAAAAATGAGAAAATGAAAGCGTTGATTATTAATGATTCAAAAGGCTCCCAATTAAATGAAAAAATCAAAGAGGCAAAAGAATATTTGGAATCCCAACATCATGATACAGAAGTGTTATTTCCATATCAAAAACATAGCGATTTAGAAAATTACATTCAAATAGTAAATCAACTTAATCAAGGTGAAATAGTGTTTTGCGTCGAAGGTTGGTTAAATGATCCTACTGCTATTAGATTAAAACACCTTGCCGAAGATTTCGGATTAAAGATCATATATTCACTGAATGAATATTGGACGAAAATTTTGAATGAAATTACAAAGATCAGTAATGCGATTGAAAGCGTTTTCGGCTTTAGCTATAGCAAATTTACGTCAAAAAGTAGGGAGCGAAATTATTATTATGCACGTTTAATTTTTTTCGGTCTTTGTCGAAAGCATGGTTATTCTTTAGATTTAATTGCCATGTTATTAAATCGGGATCACACAACAGCTTTCCGTTTAAACCAAAGTTTTGATGATGAATTGAAATTTAATCAAGATTTTAAGTCCTTAAATGAAAAAGTTTTGGCTGCTTTCGGCAATAATAATCCCGACGATTATTTGTCAGAAAAAGAGTGCGCCCTGATTATCAACAAGTTACGCAACAATCAGCTTTAAAAAGTGTATTACAGTGATACATAAGTCGTTGATTCACAGCACAAAAGTAATAAAATAATTCAAAATCAACGTTGTTTTTTTGAAAACTTTCTGTGTATTTTGCAATATAAACATTAAAAATAAAGAATCATGAAAACAAAAAGTTTAAATCAAGATGCCGTTGAATACGAAAACGGTTTTGAATTAGGCAAAGCCTTTTTCGGCTATGCAGGAAAGACATTTTTTGAAAACCCAAGAAGGCCTTTGGATGATGAAACATTGACTGAAACGGCTGCAATTACGTTGTGCGCCAATCTTAATGAATTAACTGAATTTGCAGTTACTTATATGGATTCAATCGTCCCCTTGACGTCTCGAATTAGAGAATCTTTTAAAGGTGATTCAATGGAAAAAGAAATTAATTCATTAATGGACTGCAATGTAAGTCTAATGATAAATGTCATTAAAAGACTTGATTCAATGTGTGAATTCACCCGGTACATGGATGAATTGATCGAAAAAATATAATACCATGGGAAATCTGACATTGCCACTAACCGAAAGGGAATATCGGAACGCACTGCTTGACGCCGCCGAAATGGGTGCGCAAAAAGCATTGATCGAAGCCGGAGTATTGAAGCCATATTTGAAACTACGTGAAGCACAAAGAAAGTACGGTGAAGCCATTGTAAACAGATGGATAAAAGAAGGGCTTATAAACCCTATCAAAGATGGAAACCGAAACGCAAGCGTTAGAATAGACCGAATGCAAATTGAAGCAATTGCAAAGACTTGTAACCGGGCCAATTATTTGACAACTAAAGAAAGGATTTAATTCATTTTAAATTGCATAACATGGAAAACTTAATTTTAAAAAAGGAAGCCAAGAAAAACGGTTTAAATATTTATGCCGTTGTACGCAACAGGGAAGTAATTGAAACCCGGGTATCACGCAACAACTATATTGCCGCTTCAGTCTTATTTATTCCCACAGAAGGGTATGAAGTATTCTTTCATTGTCACGTTGACAAGATTGGAAAGGACGAATCGGAGCTAATAAGAAGAAAGCATCCTGAATGTTTAATGGGTGTCGCTTTCATAGCTGAATAAAAGACAGGGGTTTAATCTAGAATGAACACAACAAGTATATTGTATTATTAACTTTTAATTAATTATCGTATGGAAACAAAGATTATTGAAAAAGTAGACATGATCCTTAATGATTTCGGCAACGAAGGCATTAAACAGCAAATTGACTTAATGTTTTCAAATAGTTTGTCGGGGTCTTTTGGCGTCGATGGTGAAACGATTGAAATGCGTTATATTCTTGTAAAGGCCTTGATTGATTTGTTTGAAACAAGGGCAAAAGAAAGGGCCGCCCATATTGATAACGCTGAATAGATCATTGTATGTTATATTCGGATTACGAAGAAAGGATCGATTCTATCCAAGGAAATTACATAGTATCAGGGGATAGAATATTTGAAAATCTGACAAGCAAAGTAGATTTAGTTTTATCCCCTGGTGTTATTCGAATAGGTGATAAAACGACCCTTTGGGGATGGTTTTATACTCCTTGTGAATATATTGGTATGCTTGAAAATAGGGCAATCTTTTATCTTGGTGGCGGGGATAGTGACTTGTTCAACAAATCGGCATATTATTACGATGTTACGTATATATTCGGGCCGGATCGTATCGGCAAAGCATACAGGCCGGGGACATTTAGGGATTGCTTATGGAAAAATAATAAATGGAAATAGCGGTCATTACAAATCAAATCAGTCGTCAAGCGCAACATTGACGGCTTTTTTTGTGCTTAAACATCAGGTCGCAAAACTTGTTTTTCGACAAGTATATCTTTAGATATACTAATATCTTTCCTTTCCTTTCCTTTATATGTAAACCGACTTTCATTGCAATTGGTGAGCAAAAGTAATGCAATTGCATTGAATACCATTGATATACTTAATAGAACTATTGTTTGATAATTAGTGCGTAAAATCGGAATGAATTGATTGCAAAAGTAGATTGAAAAACATATCTTTGTAATACGATCAAAGCGATCGTCCCGTCAATCCGTATGCTGACAGATGCTTTGCGATCATCTGACTATCAAAAATTAAAGCCCGGCAAGTTCTATTTGCGGGGCTTTGTTTTTATTAAGTGGTGCAATTGTGGTGCAAATTAAAAAAGAAAAGCCCGTAAATACTTGATTTACAGGCTTGTTTGATTCTTAGTGGTACCCAGACCCGGGGTCGAACCGGGATGGGGTTAAGCCCACTGGTGTTTGAGACCAGCGCGTCTACCGATTCCGCCATCTGGGCATTCTGTTAAATGCGTTGCAAAGGTAGAGATTATTTTTTATTCTGCAAGCATTATGTACTTTTTTTTATTTTGTACGGTGCTGTAGACTAAATAACGGAATATTGCGTTAACTTTGTAGATGAATAATGTAATTAAATAAACACCTGAATCATCATGGAAGATAATTATTGTGTTATCATGGGTGGCGGAATTGGAAGTCGTTTCTGGCCTTTCAGTAGAGAGAGTTATCCTAAACAGTTTCTGGATTTTTTTGGTACGGGACGGTCATTATTACAGATGACGTTTGATCGCTTTGCCAAAATTATTCCGATAAAGAATATATATATTGTAACAAATGAATTGTATGCTGCGCTTGTAAAAGAACAATTGCCTGAATTACAGGAGAAGCAGATTCTGCTCGAGCCTGCACGAAGAAATACAGCGCCTTGTATTGCTTATGCTGCATATCATATTCGTGCATGTAATCCGAATGCTAATATTGTGGTTGCACCTTCAGATCATTTAATACTGAAAGAACAAGAATTCCTGCAGGATGTACAAAAAGGCTTGGATTTTGTAAAATATAATAATGCGCTAGTTACTTTGGGCATCAAACCAAGTCGTCCGGAAACGGGCTATGGATACATTCAAAGCGGCGATGAAAAGTTGGGCAACTTTGCTAAAGTAAAGACGTTTACAGAAAAACCTGATCTGGAGCTTGCAAAAGTATTTCAGGCCAGCGGCGAATTTTTTTGGAACTCCGGGATCTTCCTCTGGAATGTCAATGCTATCTTGGAAGCTTTTGAGAAGTTCCTGCCAGATATAACCGTTCGTTTCGATTTGGGAAAGAACTTGTTTAATACACCGGAAGAACGTAACTTTATTGACGAGAATTTTGCTTATTGTCTCAATATCTCTATCGATTATGGAATCATGGAGAAGGCGGATAATGTATATATGCTGTGTGTCGACTTCGGGTGGGCAGATCTTGGTTCATGGGGATCATTGTTTGATATTGCCCGTAAAGATGACAATTCAAATGCCGTTCTGAAGAAAAACAAGATGCTCCTTTATGAATGCTCAGGCAATGTAATCGCTTTGGATAATCCGGAGAAACTGGCGGTCGTTCAAGGGTTGAATGATTATATTGTAGCTGAATCAGGCAATGTATTGCTTATTTGCAAGAAAGAGGACGAACAACGTATCAAACAGTTCGTAGCCGATGCACAAATGAAATACGATAAAGAATTTATTTAAACCACTTCTTCCCCAGAAAATGAACGGGATACCATGCCGCCAGGAAGCCGATAGCAACAACGGTTACAAATATCGTGATGATATCGGCTGCCTCGACGTATACGGGGTATGCATCAATGATAAATGCTCCGGATGTTTTTCCTAGTTTGAGCAGTCCGTATTGTTGTTGGAGAAGGCAGAGTATCAGACCGAGAATGATGCCAATGATTGCGCCGAATCCGGATATCATCCATCCTTCATAAAGAAATATCTTTCTGATCAGACGGTTGCTTGCTCCCATATTGCGGAGTGTCCGGACATCCTCTTTCTTTTCAATCATCAGCATTGAGAGCGAACCGATTACGTTAAAAAGCGATAGCCCAAGGATGAAGCAAAGGATAAGAAAGGTTACCCATTTTTCGCCTTGCATCATTTTATAGGACGCATCTTGTTGTTCATATCGGTTCTTTACCCAATATTTGTCACCTACGATGGACTTGATTTTTGCTTCCGTCTTGGCTATATTTGCACTCTTATGCAATCCGAGTTCAATAGCGGAGGCTTCCTTATCATATCGGAACAAAGAACGGGCAACATCGAGCGAGATAATCATGAAATCTTCATCATAGATTTGCTGATTGGTCGCATAAACAGCTTTTGCAAAAGTGTATTCAACGTTGAATGCCGTTGCCGGATTGGCGAGATTTATTTTCTCATCTCTTTTGGGCACGTATATTTCCACCGGATCCATGAAGTTCGCCCTTAAGCCTAATTGTACAGCAAGCCCGGCGCCTAACGTTGCATAATTCGCAATTGAATCGCTGAGCATAAACCGTCCGTCAATAATGACACTATCGATACGCGCCAGATAACGGAAGTTGTTGTCGACACCTTTTACCGTTGCAACGGTTTGCCGATCGCGATAACGCACCAGAGCATTATCTTGCAGCACTTCACAAAAGATACTTACTTCGGGAAGTTTTTTTACTTTCTGTATCGCCGCGGCTGTCGGATCTAATACTTTCCCGTAGCGGGGGGTTATTTTCAGGACCGGATCGAAATTGCTGAACATCGAAGCGACAATGTTCGTGAATCCATTGAATACCGATAAGGCACAGACTAGAGCTGTCGTAGCCACAACAACACCACAGACCGACACCATCGAAATGATGTTGATGGCATTATGCGACTTTTTTGAAAAAAGATACCGGCGCGCTATGTGAAATGACAGATTCAATGTTTTACCGGTTTGCTATTTCAATAAGGAGTCGATATGATCGATATAGTCCAGAGAGTCATCAATAAAGAAATTCAGTTCCGGAATTTTACGCAGCTGTAGATGTACCCGTTTCCCCAGTTCGAAACGAATCGCCTTTGTGTTGGCGCAGATCCCATCATAAAGCTCTTTTGAGCGCTCGGAAGGGAAAAGGCTCAGGTATATACGTGCTATGCTCAGATCTGAACTGACATGTACCACACTTACTGTGATCAATACGCCATGCATTGCCTGTGTCTGCTTCTGAAAAATGTCGCTAAGCTCTTTTTGCAGAAGTCTTTCTATTTTACTTAATCGTGTATTATCCATTGTTTTTTTGTTTTTATTTTTTCCAAATCATGGTCAAACCGTCACGTAAAGGTAAGATAACTTTTTCAATGCGGTTGTCCTTGTTTATCTTATCATTGAAGCGAAGTATTTCTTCTGTTTGCCTATCGGATGTATGCACCTCTTCTATTACTTTTCCGTCCCATAGCGTGTTGTCGGCTAATATCAGACCTCCCTGACGGACGTATGGAAACGAGGTCTCGAAATAATCAGAGTACTGGCGTTTATCTCCGTCAATATAAACCATATCGAATGTCTCTCCGAGCGTCGGAATAAGTTTCAAGGCATCACCAAAATGAAGTTTGATTTTGTCCTTGTAGGGCGAGCACGGAAAATATTTCATGATGAAGTCTTCCATCTCGTCGTTGATTTCGATGGTATGAATCAGCGCATCGTCTTCCACCCCTTCAGCCATACAGAGTGTTGCGTATCCGGTGTATGTTCCTATTTCGAGGACTCTGTGCGGGCGGAGCATCCTGCAGAACATTTTCAGTATCCGGCCTTGCAAATGTCCGGCAAGCATGCGCGGGCGAAGAAGATTTACGTTCGCATCACGGTAAAGCGTTGAAAGTAATGACCCTTCATCGTCACTGTGTGAAAGAATGTAGTCTTCCATATTGTCGGCCGTCAGTTTCATCATAAGGCTGTTACTTATTTTATAGGTTGAAGAAATGACTCAACAGCCAATCGATACGAATCCAGTCCGAATCCGATGATGATGCCTTTGCAGGCGGCAGAGATCATTGACACATGACGGAACGATTCGCGGGCATGTACGTTAGATATATGCACTTCGATGACAGGTGTTGTAACCGACTTGATTGCATCATGTAAAGCAATAGAAGTATGCGTGTATGCACCGGCGTTCATAATAATCCCGTCGTAGTCGAAACCTACTTCATGAATCTTGTTTATCATCTCGCCTTCAATATTACTTTGAAAGTAAGAGATTTCGATTTGTGGATATTGGGCGCGAAGAAGTTCCAGATAGCTTTCGAATGAGTTGTTGCCGTAAATAGTCGGTTCGCGTTTACCCAGCAAATTAAGATTCGGACCATTGATAATTTGTATCTTCATCGTTTATATATTTGTATTATCTTTGCATTGTCTGTAGTTGCAGGCATAATTTGTGCAAAGATAATGATTTTCTTTGACACATCTACAATGGCTTATGACAAAGCAAGGTGATGAAATAGCAAAACGCTATAAAACTTATCTTCGTTTGGAGAAGGGACTTTCCAATAATTCGGTTGAGGCTTATCTGACAGATCTTGATAAGTTGGACAATTTTATTGAAAGCGAGGGGTTGCGTTATGAAGAAGTAACATATGATCATTTGCAGCAGTTTGTTGCTCAACTGCGCGATATAGGCATCCATCCCCGTTCGCAGGCGCGTATTATTTCGGGAATCAAATCTTTTTATCGTTTTCTTTCCCTCGACGGATATATAAAGAAGGACCCAACAGAGCTGCTTGAAATGCCAAAGATAGGTCTGCATCTGCCTGAAGTGTTATCGGTGAGAGAGATTGACAGTATTTTGGATTCCATCGATCTTTCGCAACCTGAAGGACAGCGCAATCGGGCAATGCTTGAAGTCCTTTACAGTTGCGGACTGCGTGTGTCGGAGCTAATTACGTTGCGTTTCTCTGATGTATACTTCGAAGAGGGGTTCATCAAGGTGGAAGGTAAAGGCAGCAAACAGCGTCTGGTTCCGATTTCCGACAGGGCTATTCAAGAGATAAAAAAGTATCTTTACGATCGTAATCACGTTAAGGTGAAGAAAGGCTGTGAAGACGTGTTGTTCTTAAGTCGCCGGGGAACAGGGTTGTCGCGAATCATGGTTTTTCATGTGATCAAGGTTCAGGCCGAGCTTGCCGGAATAACAAAGAATATCAGTCCGCATACGTTTCGCCATTCGTTTGCTACACACCTTTTGGAAGGGGGTGCTAATTTACGTGCGATCCAGGAGATGTTGGGCCATAAGCAGATTACCACTACAGAAATTTATACAAATATTGACCGCGAATTTCTTCGCAAAGAGATTTTGGAGCATCATCCGCGCAGTCATCATCTGCCTTAGTAATATATTTATAACACCTTATAAATAGTATCGTTCATAAGGAAAAGAATTTTGTTTGTTAAGGATATATTTGTTATTTCACATCCCTGGATAATTAAATACTATCAGTAAATACTTAGTTCCTAATACAAAATAAGTATTTACTGGTATGATTTAATGAATGTGTTTTCATCTTTCAATTTTTTTGCCAGTATCTTTTTAAGTTTTCGTCAGGATGAATAAACAAAAATGACCGGACAAAGATTTTTTTTTCGTTGAATCCGGCAAACTTTTCCCCGGGATCGGTAGAAGAAAATGAATGGATAAGGATAATCGTTCTGTTAAGAAAAGCGTTAAAAGCAGATATATTTTAAATTCTGTTTTCTTGATATAAAGGATTTATATATTTTTGCACTTTTGAAAATATTGAAAATGAAAACATATAATCTTTGTTGCATCGGGCATATTACTCTGGATAAGATCGTTACACCAAGAAACACGGTTCACATGCCGGGCGGGACATCTTTCTATTATGCGTATGCAATGAGTCATTTGGATACAACCGGTTTTCTGTTGGTGACCGCTTTAGGGGCAACGGAGATGAAGGCAGTCGATGATATTCGTAACACAGGCATTGAAGTTCAAGTGTTGCCAAGTGCTCATTCGGTTTATTTTGAAAATACATACGGAGAGGATACGAACAATCGAAGTCAGCGCGTGTTGGCAAAAGCGGATCCGTTTACGGTGAATGTTTTGCGCGACGTAAATGCCAAAATCTATCATTTAGGGAGTCTTCTGGCCGACGATTTTTCGTTGGATGTGATTAAATATCTTTCGACGAAAGGAGTATTGTCTGTCGATGTGCAGGGTTACTTGCGCGAAGTAAGAGGAGAAAAAGTGTTTGCTGTAGATTGGCCAGAGAAAAAGGAAGCATTGAAATATATTCATATACTGAAGGCCAATGAGCATGAGATGGAAGTACTGACCGGAAGCAATGATCCGCGGCAATCGGCACTGATGCTTGCCGACTGGGGCGTGAAGGAGGTATTGCTGACTTTGGGAAGTATGGGCTCGATCATTTATGCCGACGGGAAGTTTTATGATATTCCGGCTTATAGGCCGAAAGCAGTTGTCGATGCTACCGGTTGCGGCGATACCTATATGGCTGGCTACCTGTATATGCGCAACAAAGGTGCTTCGTATCACGAAGCCGGCTGTTTTGCAGCCGCCATGTGCACGATTAAGCTTGAAGCTTCGGGTCCGTTCCGTGGATCGATTGCGGATATTGAAAAGATCATCAAGTGATCCTCTGATAATCTTTTCAATATTTCATTTGGATCCCTTTTATTTTATTTTTTCAGTAACGACTCCGTAAGAGTAAACGGCGACTGCTACATAACCTACCCAGGGGATAATGAATGAAGTCGACATAGATGAAATATCAGCGACATAACCCATTAATAGAGGTCCTATCGCGCCACCTAATGGAGACATCATCAAAAAAGATGAAGCACGTTTGGTATAAACTCCCAGCCCCCGAAGAGAAATAGCAAATATCGTAGGGAACATGATTGCTTCAAAGATATAACAGGCAAAAAGTGCACTTTTTGAAATAACCCCCAGATTGAGTGTAATCAGTAGTGAGGCTATGACGGTACATATGGCACAGACAAACAATACTTTTTCGGCGCGGACGGTACTCATGATATAACTGCCGAGAACACGCCCGAACATGAACAATCCCAATCCTCCAAATGAAAGAACGAGAGCTGCCGTCTTGGCTGTCATCCAGCCGTCATCAGTTACATAGTTGATGAAGAAACTGTTGATGGAAATCTCTGCAATCTCATAGCAGAATAAGGCAAGAACTCCCAAAGTGAACCGTTTGTGCTTCCATAATCCAGCAATGCCTTTCGATGCTTGAGCTTCAGTTATCGAATTATCATCTGTCGTATGGCTTATTTCAGGAAGTCTTACTCGCATGAATACCAATGCAGCAACCAACACAACAATTCCCATGACCGTGTACGGCAAAGATATGGATGGTTCGTTTTCATTGGAAAACAAAAGCCATCCGCCGATGGCCGGAGCACAGATGCAGCCTAAACCGTTAAATGATTGTGCCAGATTTAGTCGGCTCGCAGCGGTGTTTGCTTCTCCCAGTTCTGTGATATATGGGTTCGCCGCGGTTTCAAGAAATACCATCCCGCACCCGATGATGAACAGCGAACCGAGAAAATAGTTGAACGACATGAACTGTTCGCTCGGAATGAATAGGAATGCACCGATAGCAAAAAGGATAAGCCCCAAAATTACGCCATTGCGGTAACCGTGTCTGTTGATGAAAAGTCCCGCCGGAATAGCCATAAGCGTATAGGCAATATAAGTAGAGAATTGGATGAGCCCGGATTGCGCCATCGACATGGATAATGCAATCTGGAAATGTTTATTCAATACATCTAGAATAGCATGAGCAAACCCCCATAAAAAGAATAGGGAAGTTACTAATATAAATGGAATAAGATATTCTTTTCTGACTAATGATTTTGTCTCTTTCTTCATCGTTCGTTAATTATAATTATACAATTCAGTTATTTCTATATCAGGATTCCAAAATGAGAGAAAAGCTGCATCCTTTGATAATTGCAATTTTAGTTGCATTTTGGTTGTATTTTCTACTACTGGAATAATGGCAAATAGTATGGAATATAAGACTAAGGACGGAAGGGCGTTTTTTGTTAAAGAGTTGACTGGAAGTGGCGAGAAACAGGATACTCGGGCAAGAATTCTTTCAGGCAATATTGAAAGAATAAAGAGCAATATTGTCAGCAAGACATGGTGAGATAAGATGAAACGCTCCATGGTAAAATAGCAATTCTGTACGTTTTTTGTCACAAAGGTACATGTTTTTATTGAAATATGATTCATTCCGAAATGTTTATAAAAGGGCGTTAGTTTTCAGGGGAGAACGCTATTTCGATTTGTTCCGGCAATAGAGTGAATGTTTTTCGATGATAAGGAGTGATACCGTATTTGCGTATGGCATCGCGATGGGCCTTTGTCGGATAGCCTTTGTTTTCTGTCCAATGGTATTCAGGATAGGTCTCCGCTAACTGCTTCATATAGTCATCACGGTATGTTTTGGCTAGGATGGAAGCTGCCGCAATGCTCATATATTGACCATCTCCCTTAATAATCGTTGTATACGGAATGTTTGGATATGGTGTAAACCTGTTGCCGTCGATAAGTAGATGTTGCGGACGGACATCCAACTGATCTATTGCACGATGCATGGCAAGGAAAGAAGCTCGCAGAATATTTATATGATCAATCTCTTCCGGAGACACAATTCCTACGGCCCAGGCAACGGCTTTTTCTTCAATAATCGATCGCAGTTTGTAGCGTTTCGCAGGACTTAGTTGCTTGCTGTCATTCAATTCTTCGTTGCGAAAATCAGGAGGCAGAATAACCGCCGCTGCATAGACAGCTCCAGCGAGACAACCTCGCCCGGCTTCATCACATCCCGCTTCAACACGTCCCGCTTGTAAAAAGGGTAATAACATGACTAATCTTTTCTATCGTTTTTTATCAAATATCTTCTGGCCATCCAGGGACGGATCAGAAAGTAGGCAACTATTGTTGCGCTTATAACACCCAGGCTGTTTGCCAGAAAATCAAACCAGTCTCCACCACGATATGTTGTACAGTATTGCTGAAGCAGTTCAATGATGCCACTCATTAATATCGGACAAATAACAGCACCAATCCAGGCATGCCATAGTCGTTCTTCATAATGGTGATGATTATGCAGGAATTCTACCCATAACATTCCGGACAGGCCTCCATACATGCAAAAGTGGACTACTTTATCGATTCCCGGTATTTGTTCAATCTCCATTTGTGGGGGTTTAAAGAAGGATAGATAAATGACAGTAGCACTGATTATCAGGGATACCGGATATTTTTTCAGGAAATATAGCATGCTGTCTTTATTTGTTAATGGAACATTTTGCAGACTCTTTCAATACCTGCTACAAAGGCATCGATTTCTTCTTTTGTGTTGTAGAACGAGAAGGACGCCCTGACGGTACCTTCAATGCCTAATGCCTGCATTAGCGGTTGCGCACAGTGATGACCTGTCCGAACGGCAATTCCCAAACGGTCGAGAAGCATTCCCATGTCGTAGTGATGAATATCACCTGCCAGAAATGAGAGAACACTACTCTTATGACGGGCTTGTCCAAAGATGCGCATATGTTCAATTGTATTGAGCTTTTCAGTAGCATATTGTAACAATTCATTCTCCCATGCTGCAATATTGTCGAGACCTAAAGCACTGATATAATTCAATGCTTCAGCCATAGCTGTGCTCCCGATAAAATCGGGTGTTCCGGCTTCGAACTTGAAGGGCAGTTCATTGAATGTCGTTTTCTCAAAAGTGACCGAAGCAATCATTTCGCCACCGCCCTGATAAGGTGGCAGCTTGTCGAGCCATTCTTCTTTGCCGTAAAGGACGCCTATACCTGTCGGTCCGTATATTTTGTGAGCAGAGAAGGCATAGAATTCCGCATCCAGATCCTGAACGTCAACTTTCAGATGGGGAACGGATTGTGCTCCGTCTATTAAAACGGGGACTTCATGTTCGTGAGCGATTTCAATGATCTCCTTTACCGGATTGATTGTTCCTAAAACGTTGGAGACATGTGTTACTGCCACAATCTTTGTTTTTTCGGAAAAAAGATTGCGGTAGACATCCATCTGCAGTTCGCCTTTTTCATTCATAGGAATGACTTTTATCGCGATGCCTTTGCGAGCGGCCTGAATCTGCCAGGGAACAATGTTGGAATGATGTTCCATGACCGAAACAATCACTTCATCGCCTTCATTCATGCATGCGTCTGCGAAGATGGAAGAAACCAGATTGACGGATTCGGTCGTTCCGCGAGTGAAAACAATCTCGTTTGAAGAGCGTGCATTAATAAACTTTTGTACTGTGCGGCGAGCCTTTTCATGAGCCTCAGTTGCTTCCTGACTTAGAAAATGAACACCTCTGTGAATATTTGCATTCGCATTATAGTAACCTTCTTCTATCTTTTCAACCACACAGCGCGGCTTTTGCGTTGTAGCAGCGTTATCAAAATAGATAAGCGGGCTGTCATATATTTTGTGTGAAAGAATAGGAAAATCCTTTCGTATAGATCTTATATCCATATTACCCTTGTTTTTTTCTCTATTTGTGTCCAAAGATACAATGTTTATCGGCTATAATCTATCTCGGAAGCAGAAAAACTTATTCCTTACCGTTTTTTCTTTTAAAAGCTTATCCGGTCATTTGTTATTCGTAGGAGATGTTGCCCAGATGTTCAATGTGTTCTCCTTCCATTTTGTTTGTAAACAGCGCTTTTAATTCGTCCGGCTTCAGAGTAAGCGACGGTTCAAAGTCGGAAGAGCTCATGTAGTGGAGCAAACTGCAATAGAACTGGCGCGCCTCAGGTTTGTCGAGTACGGATTTCAGATCGGACATGCAAACCAGTAGTCGCCCGTTGCTCGTCTTCAGCTCGTAGAGAAGCCCGAGCTTGTGATTGCGCTCTACGTTATCGATGACCTGAATGATCGGGTGGTAGTTTTGTGGCAGGCAATCAAGAATCATCGGATAACTTTGTTTGATGATCGGGAACCATTGCCAGTTGGTATGAAACTCGGATGGAAACTCTTCCAGAGCCGGATGTTTCGGATCGGTCAGAATGCCCATTGTGCCGGGCGACACCGGACGATGCAGGTTCTCGCAAACGGTCCTGAACATTCGGTAGTTCCAGTAATCGGTTTGAAACAGTGCTCCTATTGTTTGATTTGCCAGCTTATTTTTGTCGGGGAACAGCAGGACTTTGCCACCTGCCATGAGTCTGGCCATTACTGTATCGTTCAGGTCGTAAGCGACAAGAATGTCATTGGCGGGCTTCGGGTTATTGTCCGCCGGATAAACCCAAAACGAGTAGGTGTTTCTGTATGGCGTATTAAAGATAGAGAGTTCAAGTTCAACTTTCTCCGCTTTTTTGATAGATGAGATATCCGGCTTGATGGTAGCAATTGTTGCTACTTCGCCTTGCCTTACTTCTATCGGTATCTCGTTTTTGTCCAGTACTTGATGACGGCTGTCAATCAGGGTCCAGATGATATATTTGTCTTTCAGATCCTGACTGGAATAGTTTGCAATACGTATTTCGCCGGAGAGCGTTTCCTTGTTCGTCCAGCAGAATTTGGAGGTACAGAACAGAGGTACTGTTTCGCAGCAGAAATGGTGCCATTCTTCAGGTGTGATCACTCCTTTACTGTCCATGAATGCATCCAATATTCCAACGTAGGCAGAGCCTTGCCCCGGATAATCTTGCAGATCCAGTAGTTGGAAACCACCCCAGTGCGGTGTTCGAAGGTTCATCTCAATATCGGCACGATAGAGCAACGCCGACCACTTGCCTGAAGCCATCAGGAAGTCGTGCGCTTGATCAGCCATCCCTGCCTCTTTCAAACGTTGTCTGAAGACTTCGAAATTGCGTGGTTTAAGTACACCGGTATATTTCTTTATCTCGTCATAGTTGGGGTAAATTTGGAACTGACCTGTTTCGTGACTTATAATGGGTATATCGCACAAATCGTTGGCTGCCGAGAAGTTCATGACCGAATTTGGATATGTATGATTCAGATATCCTCCGTCGTAGGCATCGGCAAACGAGAATGAAGCGCGGGCATGCGTATTGAATTGTTTCTCTTTTTCTTTTCCTACGCGGCAGGTCGTGAAGAATTGCTCGTCATCCTGTTTGCCGTTCATCCCGAGATAGTTGTTTGAACCGGCTCCAAACAGATGACGTGCCTCTTCCGATTTGAATGTACGTATGAGCATGGCCAGCCCATCGGCTCCTGAAAGTTCGTTGCCCAAAGCAAACATCACAAATGAAGGATGATTACTGTAGGTTTTCTGAATGTTCCGTCCTTCCTTGAGGAGGAAGTTGCATAGTGCCGTATCTTTGATGTCGATATTTCCCCAGATAGGCAATTCGGGCTGTAAGTATATTCCTTCAATATCGGCGGCTTCGAAGCAGGCTTCCGGTGGACACCACGAATGAAAACGGTAATGGTTGATGCCATACTGTTTGGCAACCTGAAAATAGTGACGCCAGGATGCAACATCCATGGCTGTGTGTCCTATCAGTGGAAAGACACAGCCATCGTGTTTGCCGCGCAGAAAAGTTATTTTGTTATTGATGACAAACTGTTTGTTTCTGACTTCAAACTTGCGTAACCCGAAGGTCGTCTGATATGTATCGGTATATTGTTTCGTATTCAGCGTGACGTAAAGGCAGTATATTGCAGGCGAAAATTCGTCCCACAACAGGGCATTGTCGTTTAAAGGTAGTTCGACGGTTTGTTTGGGTAATGTCAGATCGACATTGGTTTGGATTACGGCTGATCTGATTTGTTTGCCTTTGAAGCGGCATTCGGCATACAGCGTCAGATGCCCCTGTTTTATATTTTTCGTTTCGTTGCGGAAACTGATCGTTGCTTTGACTGATTTGTTATTGATATCAGGATAGGTTTGAATATCTGTGATGCCGCAGAGCGGAGAACTTTCCAGATAGAAATCGCCGATGATGCCATTCCAGTTTGTTTGGGTTGAATTAGAGTAAGCGTGCGAAGAACTGAAGACTTGCAGTGGAACACCCGTTTTTCCATTATCCACGAGAATTGCAATATGATGCTTTCCGGGCGCAAGGAAATTGGTTACGTTATATCTTTGCGGGGTGGTAATATCACTGTTTGTCCCCACTTTCTTGCCGTCAATCCATAAGGTAGTAGGCTTTGTACGTTCCATATAGAGACTGATAGCTGTCTTTTTCCAGTTCGAAGGAATCTTGACGATCTTAGTATATAGTGCTTTGCCTTCGAAGATATATTCGCGTGAGAGTTGGTTTGTTTCAATCATATTAGTATTGAGCTTGCCTTTCTGTCGCATGTCGGTAGTCCCCGGAAGGAATATCGAATCCGTACAAGAGGGTAAAGTATGGAAATCCATATAGGTCGTATCAAGAGCTATGCCCCATTTGCCGTTTAGTAATTGGATATGGTTGCGTGTCTCAAAAAAGGATTTCCCATAAATACTTGTCGAAAGGGAGGATACAAGCAGCAGTACTGAAAACAGAATTGAGTGTTTCATGATCATTTGAATTTGGTTGCAAGATAGAGACTTTCTTTAAAAGTGCAAAGTGATTTAAAAAGAGAAAAGAATTTCTTTGGAATGAATTGTTTCAGTTTCTATGGATGGATACCCGCTATTTGGATTCTTCGTGAGAAATTTGTGAAAGTATTGATTGAAAGCAAAAAATAAGAGATTGTGTCATTTTGCGACACAATCTCTTTCAACTTGGAAACAGAAGGGAAATGTTATTCTTCATTTTCCGAGCTGTCGTCTTTGGGCTCTCCGTCAGGTCGCAGTGGACGATTCTCTTGCATATATTTCTGGTAGAGTTTGTACTGTTTGTTATTCAAAATCCCCTTGATAACCGTTTCGTGCTCTTTTATCACTGTTCCCATCGGCCCATCTTCTCCCGGTTTATTGACCTTTTCCGAGTTCATTGAGTTTCTGTCGGGACGATTAGCTTCCATCTTTTTTCTGAAAGTTTGTTCTTCAACTTTTAGTTTTGTTATCTGATCGTCGGTTAATTTCAATTTTTTGATCATGTCATTCGAAGTGAGTGACATTTCACCTGGGCCTCCAGGTCTGTGCTGTGGAGGCGGCGGGGGACATGGTCTGCAACAACAGCAACAGCAGCAATCAGGACGGCCGTGAAATTCGTCTTGTTGTGTATAAGCATAAGAAGATGCTAACAGCCCAAAGACAAATAAAAATACAAGAATCATTTTCTTTTTCATCGTGAATCTGTTTTAATTAATCTGAAACAAAGATAGCTTGTCTTGTTCCAGAGAACAAATAAAATAGATAAACGGGAAAAGATTCACTGTGAATCTTGTTTATTTTCCATTGAAATAGAAGTCTGCTATTTGTTTAGTATGTCGTATAGCGCTTTCAGGTTGTCAGCACCGATGAGATCGACGTTCTCTTTGATAAAGAATCGTTTAAACTGTGGCGTGTCGGGCGCACCCCACCAACGAAACAGCTTGCCTTCAGCATGAGTTCTTTTAATGATATCGCGCATCTTCTGTAACTGGTCGGCAGGAATCGGCCCATTACCTTTCCATGAGAGACAGTCGGTGTAGTTGTCGCTGATGACCGGCATCATGTCTGATGAGATATGTTGTCCCAGATCTTTGATCTGTCCGTCAAGGAAGACGTATCCTTCGCCTTGAGCAAGTACCGAGAGTGGTCTGTCACCGGAAAGGAACAGTAGAATGGCACTTTTCTTCATCTTGCCGTTTTCGACAGTGCAGAACAGGGACTTGTAAGGCTTGAGTTTATTTTTCAGGACAGGAAGCATCTCCTCGCCATTCGACTTACAGTCAATCATCAGATAGAACGGTTTTTTACTTTTGGAATAGATTTTCCCTCCATTGGCACGAATGCGTTCTACAAGCGGACGAATATATAAGTTTTCAAAAGTGATCTCCGGACTGATTTGTGGTTTGTCGTGAGAAACGTACAGTTCGCCATCGATCAGCCACAAGTCGGCTTCAACACAGTTGAAACCAAGAGTAATCGCTTCAGTTAAAGGTTTGGTTCGTTGTATATCATTATGTGAGAAGGCATTATAATACACCTTGGCCGGATTAATCGGTGTTACTGCATTCATCTGAATGCAGGACAGTGTAAAGAGGCTGAATAGAATCAATCCTAATGTTTTTTTGTACATACTGTTCATTCTGATTTGGTTTAAGTTCTGCAAAAATACAATTTGTGCGGTAAACAATGATCATTCTATCAGAAAATTCAAAACAGCTTATCAGTGTCATCCTTGTCTTTTTCCGGCAGTTGTTTGATGAGTGCCAGCAGGTCTGTTATCGTGAGATAGCTTTTCTTTCCGTTGGGGGCTGTCATCAAGAGTTCTTTTTTGCTGCGGAAGAATGCATCTTCATATGTTGATTGGAGAAAAGCCCGGAACGTGCTTGCATTTTTGATATGATGGCGTGCGGAAAGGTGTTCTTTTAGATATATATATTTGATAAATAAAGCTTTGGATCGCATTTCATCACTCTTATAGGCTTTCTCAGAGTTGGGATAATTGTTGTTGATGCGAGCCAGATAATCCAATCGTTCCTTGTTATTCAGCCAACCGCTGTAGAATAATGCTTCAGCTTCGACTAATTGTCCGTTGCGTTGCAATGTCTCACCTCGCGAGGTCGTTAACAGGTTGACGAGTGTTGCATTGGGTTGCATCATTTTTTCCGCCAGATTGAATAGTTCAAAGGCTCGCTTGCGGTCATAAGTTTTGCCCAGGGCTGCGCCAAGCAAGAGTGTTGTTTCGATATCGGTTGAATCGATTTGATAAGCGGCCTCCAAAGGTACTATAGCGTCCATAAAATGTTGCGACCAGTAGCGGGCAGCACCTCCATATTTCAAAGTGGTAAGTGTGGAATCACCTTTCGACAACAGGAGCGTATAGATTGAATCAGCTTGCTCGAATTTATTCCCTGCATAAAAACACAGACCTTTGTCTCGCATGAGCATCTTACTTCGGGGATTGTAATAGAGTGCCGTATCACAGAGCAACAGGGCATCATTCAAATTTGAACCACCCAAATGAATCAGAACATTAATCAATGTACTGGCCAGACCGGCGTTTTCTCGGTTTAAGTTATATGCTTTGAAATAATTGATGGCTGCTTGCGACATATTATTGGCTTTGAGATAGCAGTCACCGATGTTGGCATACAGAGCCGGATTAATACGCGTTGTATCTAAGGTGTTTAGATAGAGGTATCTCTGAATAGCACTCTCGTAATCGCCTTCCTGAAAGGAAAGGCGTGCCAGTTGCAGGTTTGCGTAAAAATGAGTTGTATCGGCATGAACAATCTTTTGGAAATAACTTTTTGCCAGAGGTATGTTGCCCAGATTCATAGCTGTGCGGGCCACTGAATTGAGCGCATCAATGTTTGTCGAATCCATTTGAAGGCTGCGTATATAATATAGGTAAGCTTCCTTATAACGCATTAATCCTTCATAAGCCTGTCCGGTTGCCGAAAGTGTGACATAATCAGGCTCTTTTACTTTGATCAGCGAATCGGCTATAGCAACTGCTTGAACAAATTGTTTCTTGTTCACCAGATCTTGTAATATTTGGGCAGGAGTCTGTGCATACAATAATAATGCATAAAAGCAGTAAAAAAAGATGAGTTTATATTTCATATCATTTAATGAATTCGACAGATAGTTGTCATTCCAGACGGAATGTTACAGGCACAGCGTATTTTACGGCAACGGCAACTCCGCGCTGTTTGCCGGGAATCCATTTGGGCATGGATTGAATGACTCGTAAAGCTTCTGCGTCTAAAGAGGGATCTATTCCGCGGAGGATGCTGATATTACTTAACGAACCGTCTCTGTCTACTACAAAACTGCACGTGACTCTCCCTTGAATATTGTGCTCAAGAGCATAAACAGGGTATTTTACCTTTTTCGCCAGGTATTGGAGCAACGCTTTCTCTCCGCCGGGATATTTGGGCATTTGTTCAACGACTGTAAATAAAGGAGATTCATGGGTGTCATCAATAATAGGCTCTTCCTCTTTTGTCTCTGCTGTTTGTTCTTCCTTAGGCATGTGGAAAAATACAGGAACGGTGTATTTAACTTGTACTGCTTTCCCGTTTTGTCTTCCCGGAATCCATTTAGGCATGGCAGAAAGCATTCGCATAGCTTCTGCGTCTAAAGAAGGGTCTATCCCGCGTAAAATGCTGATATTGCTTAGTGAACCGTCTTTTTTTACTACAAAAGAGCAAATTACCCTCCCGTTGATTCCTTTTTTTATTGCACTCTTCGTATAATGTGTATGTCGTGCCATATACTTCATCAGTTCTTTTTGACCACCGGGGAACTCGGGCATTTTCTCGACAACCGAATGCACAGCCTCTTCTGCTTCATCCGAATTGACTTCTTTCGTTTTGTTTTCGATGGCATTATCAATAGACGGTATAAGCATCTGAGTCAATCGGTTGTCGACAATTTTATTTTTGATACGGGCCAAGGCATCTATATTACTAATGAGCAGCAAACATCCTGTTAAAGGAACTGCAATGAGATATTTAGCCTTGAATAGTTTGTGCGTGCGCCGTTTGTTCATCATATGTATCCGATTTTTCAGTGGCAGGATATTGAAGCTATTGGATAATACAATCGATTCATTGGAACTATGCTGCGTCATCTCCAGCAGATGATACTGGTAGCTTTTACTGTCATAACCGGCTTTTAGAACATCTTCGTCGGCCAGGTATTCAAGATTATAGCGCATTTCATGTTTTAGTAGCCACATAATCGGATTAAACCAGAAGACAGCACAAGCCAGCTCGCTGATAATTACATCCAGTGAATGGCATTGTTTGGCATGTGTATATTCATGTGTCAGCACTTCGTCGATCTCGTTTTCGGCTATAGAATCAGGGTGAATAAAAATGAGCCTGAAGAATGAAAACGGACCGCACGGCTTGTTCGTCACTCTTACCCTAAGGCCATGAACAGTTGTTTTTTGTGAGATTCGTGCCAGTTTGAGGATACAGAATAGTTGCAGGATAAAACGGATGAGGAACGTTGTTGTGACAATCCAATAGAGATAATGTATTACTGAATATAGGACCGTATGCCAGTCAGTCGCTACCTCCTGTGGTGTGACTATGTTTCCCGGAACAATGGTTGAATAAATCTGTACGACCTTCTCCATGTGTGTCTGTCGGTTCATCCATTCTTGAATGTCAATCAATGGATATAATATCGCTATAGCTATAAAAAACAACAAGATAGAGCGCCTTAACTTGAAGAATGTATCCTTGCTGAATAGCAGTTTGTAGGTAAGATATAGGATAATAATTCCTATATTCACCTTCATTATGTAGGCGAATTCCGGGGACATGATACCTATGTATATAAATGATTACTCTTTGCCTTTATCTATCATTTTGGCAATATCTTCTAATTCTTTAGGCGAAATCTTTTGCTCTTTTGCAAAATAGGAGACCAGCCCTTTGAAAGAATTGTTGAAGTAGTTCTTCATAACATGATCCATGAGGTCATATTTGTATTCCGATTGATCAATAAGCGGAGTATACTGATAAGTATTGCCATATTGTTTGGCTTTCACATATTTCTTACGTTGTAAGTTTTTTACAACAGAGGCTACAGTTGTATAAGGAGGTTTTTCGCCTTCATATGTAGCCATGATATCTTTAATGTAACAGGGTGTTATTTTCCAAACACGCAACATGACATCTTCTTCTTGATGTGTTAACTTTTCCATATCCTTATTCTTTTAATACATTTTACGAGTATCTCGCAAAGATATGCTATTGCCGTATACTAACATCACAGAAGCGGTTAAATCACGTTAAATTGAATATTTTCTGTCAGAAGAGAAATACGATGGTTTATATTTTTATGTTTTCGCACACAGAATGTGTGTGTTTGAAAATAAACCCTTACATTTGTAAGCAGAATTATAGGATTACCGACATGGAAAAGAAAGTTATAACATTTGGAGAAATCATGCTTCGGCTGGCTACTCCTGAATATCTCCGCTTTTGTCAAAGCGATAAGTTGAATGCGACCTTTGGCGGCGGCGAAGCTAATGTGGCTGTCTCATTGGCAAATTATGGCATGGCGGCCGAGTTTGTGACGCGTTTGCCAAAGAATGATATTGCCAGGGCGTGTGTGATGGATTTACATAAATATGGCGTTGATACGTCGCATGTTGTTTATGGAGGCGAACGTTTGGGTATTTATTTCTTGGAGACGGGGGCTGTTGTTCGTGCAAGCAAAGTGGTTTATGACCGTGCACATTCGGCAATCTCTGAGATTCGGCCGGGAATGGTCGATTGGAAAGAGGTGTTCCGCGATGCAGCCTGGTTTCACTGGACAGGCATTACACCTGCTATTTCACAGGGCGCCGCTGATTCCTGCCTGGAGGCTATCCGTGTTGCAAACGCCATGGGAGTGACTGTTTCATGTGACTTGAATTATCGAAAGAACCTTTGGAGCTATGGCAAGAAGGCGGGAGAGGTGATGCCTGAATTGGTTGCCGGAAGTGATATTATACTGGGTAATGAAGAGGATGCAGAGAAGGTGTTCGACATTAAGCCGAAAGATTTTGATGTAGCAAAAACCGGCGGAGAAGTGAATGAAGCTGAGTTTGAATCGGTTTGTGCACAACTGATGACTAAGTTTCCGCGGGCAAAGAAGGTGATTATTACTCTTCGCGGTTCAATTAACGCGAACCATAATACTTGGGGAGGCGTGCTTTATGCAGGTAAGAAGCTGTATCAGTCTCGCCGTTACGATATCACGCATATTGTCGATCGCGTTGGTGGTGGTGATTCATTTATGGGAGGGTTGATTTATGGACTGCTTTCATATCCCGACGACAATCAGAAAGCGCTTGATTTTGCTGTGGCTGCTTCTTGTCTGAAGCATACAATCTATGGCGATTTTAATCAGGTAACTGTTGAAGAGGTTGAGAAATTGATGAAAGGTGATGCTTCCGGACGGGTTTCGAGATGACGGTTGTTCAAAAAATAGTAAGTAGATATAATTAGTATATTATGGCAAGATTTAGCAAAATACAGGTCCTGAGTGCGATGATTGGCACTGGTATGGTTCCGGTCTATTATAACAAAGATGTAGAAACGGCTAAAAAAGTCGTGAAGGCATGCTACGACGGCGGCGTGCGTGCTTTTGAGTTTACGAACCGCGGAGATTTCGCTCATGAGGTGTTTGCTGAATTGGTGAAGTTTGCGGAGAAAGATTGCCCGAAGATGATTCTTGGGGCAGGTTCGATAGTCGATGCCGGGACGGCTTCACTTTATATTCAGTTGGGCGCAAGCTTTATTGTCGGTCCGTTGTTTAATCCGGATATAGCCAAGGTATGCAACAGGCGTTTGATCCCATACACTCCGGGATGCGGTTCGCTTTCTGAGATTGGCTTTGCTCAAGAAATGGGTTGCGATTTGTGCAAGATTTTTCCTGCCGGAAGTGTGGGTGGCCCTGCTTTTGTTAAGAACATTAAGGCTCCAATGCCATGGACAATGATTATGGCTACGGGAGCTGTTGAGCCGACGGAAGAGAATCTTTCGGCGTGGTTCAAAGCCGGCGTTACCTGTGTTGGAATGGGGTCGAAGCTTTTTCCGAAAGAACTTGTCGCAGCAGGAGACTGGGCGGCCGTCAGCAATCTTTGTCGCATCGCTTTGCAGACAATACAAAAATATCGTTCGTAATATGAAAACATTCCTTGATTCCAATTTTTTACTTCAGACAGAAACGGCGCAGCAGCTCTATCATGAGCATGCAGCCCAGATGCCTATCATTGATTATCATTGTCATTTGATTCCGAAACAGATTGCGGAGAATTATCAGTTCGCTGATCTTACGGAAATATGGCTCGGAGGGGATCATTATAAATGGCGTGCCATGCGTGCCAATGGCGTTTCAGAGGATTATATTACCGGCGATAAACCAGCGTATGCAAAGTTTGAAAAATGGGCAGACACGCTTGAGCATGCTTTGCGCAATCCTCTATATCATTGGACGCATCTTGAATTGAGCCGGGTCTTCGGGGTTGATAAGGTTCTGAATCCTCAGACCGCTCGTGAGATTTATGACGAATGTACTGCAAAACTAAAAACACCGGAATTTCGTGCGCAAGCCATTATGGAGCGGATGAACGTGAAAGTGGTTTGTACAACCGATGATCCTGTTGACTCTCTTGAATACCATGCGGCTATTCGCCAGACTTCACTAACAACAAAAGTTTATCCGGCATGGCGTCCGGATAAATCGATGGCGGTTGAAAATCTCAATGTTTACAATGAATATCTGACAAAGCTTGAGGCTGCTTCCAATGTAACTATTCTTGATTTTAAAGATTTGCTTAAAGCTTTACAGCTACGGCACGATTATTTTGCTTCGCAGGGCTGTCGTGTTTCCGATCATGGGCTGACGACATTCTATGGAACTTCGTATACCAATAGTGAAATTGAAATTATCTTTATGAAAGCGCGTATGAAGAAGCCGCTGTCAGGAGAAGAGATGGATAAGTTCCGGTCAGCTATGCTTTATGAACTGGCGAAGATGGATGCCTGCAGCAATTGGGTGCAGCAGTTTCATATTGGCGCTACGCGTAATAACAATGCGCGTATGTTCCGCAAGCTGGGTTCTGATACCGGTTTTGATGCAATTGCCGATGCCGAAGTTGCACAACCGATGATTAACCTGCTGAGTCGCCTAGATGATGAGGAACTGTTGGCAAAGACTATTGTTTATAATTTGAATCCGCGTGATAATGAACTGATTGCTTCTACTATATATAGCTTTAATGATGGAACTGTTCCCGGCAAGATGCAGTATGGTGCAGCATGGTGGTTTCTTGATCAGATCCATGGTATGGAAAAACAGTTGAACGATCTTTCAGATCTGGGGTTACTGAGTCGCTTTGTAGGTATGCTGACTGATTCACGCAGCTTTTTGTCATATCCGCGACATGAATATTTTCGCCGTATTTTGTGTAATGTATTAGGTCGTGAGGTTGAGAATGGAGAATTGCCTGCATGCGAACTGCCGTTTATTGGCAAGATGGTGGAAGATATTTGTTATAACAACGCAAAGACTTATTTCGGATTTTAGAAACAAAGAGATAAAGAAACTATCTGCAATTTTTTGTAAATGTTCAAAATAGTTTCTCAATTGCAGGATTCAGGCTTGTGCTTGAATCCTGTTTTTAATATATTTACTTTCTTTTTGCTTTTTGCGCTGCTTCTTTTGTTTTCAATTCTTCCTGATGCGCTTTTTCTTTTGCTTTGAGCTTTTCTTTGTTCGTACGTTCCTTTTCTTTACGTTCTTGCTCTTTAGCCTTGAGTTTGGCCTTGTATTCTTTCTCTTTCTGTTTGCGCAATTCTTCCTGAGCTTTAAGTTTGGCCTTACGATCGGCTTCAATTTGCTTCATCTTGGCCTTGCGGTCTTGAGTGAGCTGCTTCTCTTGTTCTGCTTTGGCTTTCAGGATGGCTTCATCTTCCGCTTTTTGTTTTTTCAGCATTTCTTCGTTTGCTGAAGCCGGTACAGATTGTTCTTCGATTTGCTGTTTTTGTTGCTCTTCTTGTTTCTTGTGGCCGGCAGTTTTTGCCTCTTCTTTAGCTTTAGCTTTTGCAACAGCTTCCTCGGCCTCTTGCTGTCTGTGAATCTCTTCGATCTCTTTTACTGTCAGATTCTTGGGTCTCTCAACAGGTGCAGGGATGAAGATAATATCTGACGGAGTTGAAACGATAGTGTCTTTAGGCGCCGGCTGGAGAGCTGTCGTATCGAGAACGGCTCTTTGGTGTGCAGCTGCAATCGTGTCGGTCAGTTGTTTATTTTCAGAAACTGCCTTAGCCGTTTGCTTTTCAATATTTTCTGATTTTTGATTTTGCAGATTCTCTTGATTCTTGTGGCGTACACTTCTGGTCGGGTTTTGCTCCGATGCGGGTTGCACTAAAGGTTCTTCTTCCTGATCGGAAACATTGGGTAGTTTCGGTTCTTCTGGATTTGTTTTCTCCTCCTCCATACGCGCTTTCCAACGAGCAGCCAGTTCAGGAAGATCTTTGCCGAAGCTTTCATTGAAAAAGGCGATATATTCATCCAGCGTTTTACCATGCATCAATGTTTCATAATTGTCGTCGGAGATAGGCAGTATGGCCACGTTTTTGTCGAGTGCAGCTGCGTAACCGTCTTTAGTATAGATACGTTTGTAGTATTGTGTGATCTCGTCGAAGTTGAAGAACCCACTGATGATAAGCATAGTCATCGGACCGGAAGTTTCGAATGACAGATCGAATTCGCGTACCATGAAGTTTGCAAAATTATATGCTGCCACTGCAAACAACAGTTGGTTCTGATCGATGCTTCCTGATGGATACATTAATAGCATGCGGTAAGGTGTCTTGGGTTCAGCATTAAATTTACGAGTAGAGTCGGCCGCTAAATCCGCTTCTCCACCGAAGCGCAGGTTCCACGTCATACTCGTAATTCCACCCTGCATCAATTGACGTCCTCGAAGTACGCCTTTCAACATTTCACTGGCCAATTCTGTTACGTCGGCTTTCGGATATTTTTCAACTAATGCTTTTAAGGCATTTTTAAAACCAACCACGTCGCCGGCCTGTACATATGTCAGAGCATTGAGAAACATATATTTAGGCATCAGTTTGGCAAGAGGATATTTGACATTTACTGTCATATAATTTTTGCGGACAGTTGATGTATCGCTTTTTAGGTAACTTTTGTAAGTTTCTTGATAGATAGAATCTTGTACGATATCCATCATGCGAATATTGTATTCATAGTTCGGATCGGCGATAGCTACGGCATAATCCGATTTAGGAAAAGTCTTTGTCAGCTTATCTTTGTATTCAGTGCCTAATGTCGAGTTTTTGCTTCGAAGAGCCATCAGATAGGTTTGGTAATAGCTTTCCATCAAGTGTTTAGTGTTCGGAAAACGGCGTTCCAATTCTTTAAAAGCCTCGACTGCTAGTGGGATATCTTCCAGTTTGTCTTTATAAATCATCGCTTCGTTATAGAGTGCGTCTTCGATAATTAAGTTTGATGCATCCACATCTTCAGGAGTCAATGGCAGTTGTTGGATATAAAATTCGCGGGTTTTCGGATCGTCAGATGCTACTTTAGGCAGTCCGGCTTCCGTCGAGTCGACAGCCGCACCTTTTTCGGCAGTAATTTTTGTTGTATCGACCGCATTGTTGTCATTTCCATTCTCATTAAATGTTGTCATTTTCTTGTCATGACGGCGCCAGTCATCTTCCAGTGTACGGCGTCCCCATTTGCGTTGAAATTGTGATTTGCCTTGAGCTACTGCTTGTGCGTTGTAGAAATAGAAACTGCCGCCACTTCCTGAAGTCACGGCTCCGGTACGCACTTCAGTACCTGGTCGATTAAGGCCTGTCCCTTGTGCTTCTTGTTTGGCCAGATAAGCTTCTTTGGCTGCCTCTTTTTTAGCCAGTTCTTCATCTTTCTTTACTTTCTCTATAATTTTATCAATGATAGCATTGCGTTCGGCTTCAGGTTTCTTGGCCAGAGTCTGCAAACTGTCTTGTAAGTGAATGGCTTGAACATGTACTACCAACTCGTCTAGAATAGCTGATAGTTTCGACACGCGATCATAATCCTTGTGCGTTTTTTGCAATCCTGCTATAGCACCGCTAAAACATGGCTGTGCTTTTACATAATCACGCATCGAAAAATAGATATCGCCCAGCTTAATCTGACAGATGGCTTTGTCTAGTCCGTTTTTTGTACTCTTATCAATTCCCATCTGATAGTTAGGAATAGCGTTTGCCGTATCCAGACGGTTGAGGTAGATGTTCCCCAAAGCGTAATACACCTGATCAAGCATGTCTTTGTTCTTTTCGTTGCGAACCATATTGCGGAGCATCTTACTAACATGCTGATAATTGTTTCCGGTGAATACTTCGGTCTGTCGAATACGGGAAGCAAATTCTAGTTCGTATGGAGGATTGGCATTGGCTACCTGTCCGAACAGTTTATAAGCCAGACTGTTTTGTCCCAATTCTTCATAAATTTGTCCGAGCAGATATTTCATTCTGGTTTTTTGGCGGTGATTTTTTTCTGCTTTGATAGCGGTTCTGAAGTATGATATAGCATCGTCGTACTGCTTGTTTTTAATTAGGTAATCGGCGTAAACAGTCGCGTATTGGTTCATCTCTTTTTTGGGAATGCCATTGGTATTTAGTTTGCTCAGAATGTCTTCCGTTTCATAGAACCAGCCCATTTCTGCATAAGAGCGCGCTTGCCAAAGGCGTGCACAGGCAACCATGTCCTCGTCCTGTAAATAATGACGGGCGATATAGGAGAATGTAGCTGAAGCCTGTAGGAAATCAGCGTTGTAAAATTGAGCTTCCCCCATCATCATCCAGCAATTTTTCAGGAACGGATTATATTCTTCCTGTTCCTGCCACAAACGTTGCTTGGTATTGTTTCGCCAACCGGATTTTTTTATCGGTTTGGCTTTAATGGAATGTAGTTTGATTGCCTTATTGCTCTTCTCAATTGCCCGATCGAAAGGGCCTCCCGTCTGTTGTTTATTTTTGGGCTGAGCACTGATTGGGTACATATAAATCATTTCCGAATAGCTTTCTTTGTATCCTTCAATCATGGATAGCAAAGCTTCATCAAATGAGGTTTTTCCATTGTAATATATATTATAACGACTGTTGAATGCATGATAGAAACGACTTGCGCGGGTGTTTTTTTGCGTACTGCAAGACCCAAACAAGTAGACGATAGTAAATATCAGTATATACCAAATGCCTTTCTTCATGACTAGTTGTTCTTTTCTAACGCTTGCAAATAGATTTTATTGCTTTGATAATTAAAAAGAAAAGGACTAGTATCAAGATGATAAAGGCACCTGAGGGTACATTCAGAAAATAGGAAAGAACCAGTCCGACAACACATCCGAAGAAACCGATAAAGATGCTTCCCCAGATAATTTTTTTAAAGTCGGAAGTGAATAGATTAACGGTTATCTGAGGAATAGTAAGCAGACTCATGAGTAACATGATACCCACAAGGCGGATAGATAATACAATTGTAACAGAAATGAAAAACATCATGGCGTATTCGATGGTCTTGACAGGTAATTGTTGAGTCATGGCAAAATCGCGGTCGAATGCAACATAAATGATTTTACGCAAGAATAGAGAGAAAACGACAATCAATATGATGACTAAGGACGTTATGGCAATGATATCGGTCATCGTGATAGTGAGGATATTTCCGAACAGATAGGCTGAAAGGTTTGGTGCGTAGCCGGGAGTAAGAAATATGAAGATAACGCCAAGGGCCATACCTAAAGACCAGACGCCGGCAATAGCTGAGTCTTCACGAATGTTCTGCGTTTTGCTGGCCCATTCGACACCGAAAGCCGACAATACTGAGAATGCCATTGCTGTCAGTACTGGATTTATGCCAAGAAAGAACCCTAATCCAAGCCCGCCAAATGAAGCATGAGTTATTCCGCCACTGATAAAGACCAACCGTCGGGCAACAATATACGTTCCGACGATACCGCATGCGATAGCGGTAAGAAAGCTGCCTATAAGAGCATTTTGGAAGAAACTGTATTGCAATAAATCCATGTTTTTTCTTTATTCTATTGTTGTTTATCATTGACCAGCATGAAAGCTTCGTCTTTCAATGCGTCAGGTAAATTCACCTCCCTTAGTTGCAAACTATGTAGCCAACCTGCGATTTCTTCCTGTCGAAGTGTATAAAGAACTTCACGGAATTCATCAATAGCTTTGTCATCATAGGTATTTGACGCTATCCCCTTATAATTGTCCAGTTCTTCGTCATTATAATATTCAATTGCCTGACAAGAAGCCGACATCATTTTATCGCGTTCGCATAGCTCATTGACGCCGCAACTATTGCAAGATGATTGCAATTCTTTTGGTTCGGGAATTTCGCTTATTTTTCCATCTTTCACCATTTGTTGCAGTTTCCTGTTGCGGAAATATCCGGCGATAGCAGCGATGACGCCTAAAGCTACAAGTCCAAGTATGAGATATAACATATATTGTCAGTTAATTAATTTAAGTCGATACGTAATTTAATTTGAATTTATTGTTGCTCAATTGTGAATCCGGCTTTTTGCAAATCTTCCCAATAATGCGGATAGCTTTTGCTCACTACTTCCGGGTTTGCAATTGTTATTCCTTGTTGGCGTAGCAATGCAGTCGGAGCGAACGCCATAGCCATCCGGTGATCTTCGTAGGTCGATATTATCGGATCTGTTTCTGCCTGACATCTTGAACCGTCCCAAATCAGAATACTATTGCAAGAATCTTTCAGTTGATATCCTAGTTTTCGAAGCTCTTTTTTCAGGGCCTCGATACGATCGGTTTCCTTAATCTTCAAGCTTTGTAAACCAGTAAAGTGAAATGGAATATGAAGAAGGCAGCAAGTGACAACAAATGTTTGCGCCAGATCCGGTTCGTCTTCGAAATTGTATTCCATCATTTTTGTTTCTCTGTTAGCTTGACTTAATACTACACCTTTTGGGGTGAATGCAGTGTTTATGCCGAGAGGTCTAAACAGTCGTCTGACGGCAGAATCTCCTTGCAGGCTTTTTTCGAACAATCCTTCCAGCACGATGTCTGTTTTTGATAATGCAGCAATTTCGTACCAGTAGGAAGCTGCACTCCAGTCTGATTCTATTGTGAAGGCAACAGGTTTGTAAGTTTGAGGACGAATATGGATTGTATGTTCATTCCAGTCAGTATCAACGCCGAAAACTTTCATCAGTTCTATAGTCAGATGGATATAGGGCTTTGATATTATGTTACCTTCCAGCTCTAGAGTCAACCCTTCTTTCATTAAAGGAGCGATCATGAGTAATGCAGAGATATATTGTGAACTTACATTTCCTGACATCGAAATCTTGCCGCCTAGCAATTGGCAGCCATGGATTCTTAAGGGGGGGAATCCATCTTTCTCCATGTATTCCACATTGCCTCCGAGGTTTTTTAACGCCTCTGCTAATAATCTGATCGGGCGGTTTTTCATCCTTTCAGTTCCGGTGATAGTCCAAGATCCTTTCTTTGTTGAAAGCAGAGCCGTAAGAAAACGCATGGCCGTGCCTGCTGCTTTGATGTCAAAATTGCAGTTTTCAAAGTCCAGCGCTTTCATTAAAACTTCTGTATCGTCGCAGTCAGACAGGTTTTGGATAGCCTGCGGGCAACCGCTCAAAGCATTTAGAATGAGTGCACGATTACTGATACTTTTCGACGAAGGTAAAGCAATAGTACTCTTCAACAGTAACGGGCTTTTAATTATATAATTCATTCTTGATCCGGATTAAATGGATTACAAAAGTACAATATTTATTGCAGATATAATTGTTTGCCGGATTTTGACATGATTTTTTTATAAATACAAGCACGTGAAGTTTCCAAGCCTTTGATGACCTGAACTAGATGTTTGAAAATTGATTTTTATTAAAAACATAGACAAATAGCGTAAAAAAAACGGACAAGTATTATCACCTGCCCGTTTAAATTTGCGTATGTCTCTGTTCAATTAATAGCGATTTCGGTTGTAACCGCCGTTTTCACCGCGATTATTGTAATCACCTCCGCTTCTTTCCGTTTTGGGGCGAGCAATATTTACAGTGATTGTTTTTCCTTCAAAATCAGTATTATTCAGTTCATCGATAGCCTTTTGACCTTCCGCGTCATTAGGCATTTCAATAAAACCAAATCCGCGTGATCTGCCGCTAAATTTGTCTGTAATAATTTTAGCAGATTCTACTTCGCCGTATTCGGCAAATAATTCTTGAAAACTTTCGCTTGTTGTGCTAAAGTTTAAATTTGATACATAAATGTTCATCTTTTCTTTGTTTATATGTTACTATCAATTTATTTTCCATTTTTATCGGCAAGGGCAATTTTTACGGCATTTATGCCTTTTTGTCCACGTTCCAACTCAAATGTTACTATGTTTCCTTCAATGAGGGTATCAGAAGTACTGCTAACATGAAAAAAGTATTTATCGATGCTGCCAATAGGCCTGATAAAACCGAACCCCTTATCCGTATTAAAATATTCCACTCTCCCTTTTATTACAGGATTTTTCTCTTCTTCAGTCTTTTTGGGTACGTTAATAACAATATCTTCAGCATTGATTATTTCTTTGTTTTGCAAATCAGGAGGCGTATCTGTAATCATCCCGTTTTCATCAACGTAAGCAATCATATCCTCAAAAGATTTTGTCGGATTGTTTTTTCGTTCTTCCCTTCGCTGCTGTTTTTCTTTTCTTTTTTGTTGTTTGTTCTTTTCTATTTCTTTTTTGTTAAATGAGTTTGATCTTGCCATATTTATTTTTTAGAATTGTTATCTTTTGTTTGTTGCTTAACTTATAAAGCTACCTATATATTCTAGATCAATTGTAATTGATCTGAAATCCAGATTGTCGATGCTACCATCGGATGTCACCACCGTTTTTTGCTACCAATGGATATCTTCAATTATTAGTTTCTCCGTTTTTTGAAAAAGCTCGGCGAAAGGCATTTCTTTGACGGAAATGGGATTATGGATTGTAAATTCTAGTTTATTGCCAATACCTAATGGAAAAGAGCCCCATTTTGTCATTTTCCACGAGTTATTAATGGTAACGGGAACTATGTAGGCCGATGGAGCATATTTGCAGAGAATTTTTAATCCGTTTTCGGCAAATGGCTTTGGCTTTCCCGTTTTGCTTCTTGTCCCTTCGGGAAAAATCACTGCTGCACGTTTGTAAGCTTCTATGTATTCAGCCAATTCGCGTATTGCCGTCAAAGCCTGTTTAGGGTCTTTTCTGTTAATGAGTACTGAACCTCCGTGCTTCAGATTGTACGAAACGCTGGGTATGCCTTTGCCCAATTCTATTTTACTTACGAATTTCGGGTGAACTTTCCGCATAAACCAACCGATGGTGGTAATATCGTAAAAACTTTGGTGATTGGCGGCAATGATGATTGGAACTCCGGTTGGAACTTTTTCCAAACCGTCGATTTTATATCTTGTTACTAAAAGATAGGTGTTCGCCACCAAAAAGAAGCATAAGGCATCCACGCTTTTTTTATGGGCTTTATAGCCAAACATGTTAAAACTGAACCATTGTACGACCTGGAAGACGACTAGCGTTAATCCCAGTAACAGATAGTAAATAGCCGATTGAGGGTATGCTAATATTTTCTGCATTCAGTTTCCCTCTCCAACCATTGGAAATGCGATTTCCTGATTTTTTATAAGATATAATTTCATTTTCTTAATGACGATGTGCCGCTGTATTGTGCTGCACAACTTCGCGACTTGTTGATATAATAAACAATAAAGTTGATTTTGTTGTCAGTTTCGACGATGGAAAGTTCCGTTATTATTTACGGAGCGTAACATTGAAGAGAAGAATACGAGATACATCTTAATTGTTCAAAATGCAAAGGTACGAAATAAAAACATAAAATGCGAATATATACATAAAAAACTTATGTTGAGGTAGATTATCTAGGAAGACAACTAGCCTTTTGTTTCTTTTATAGTAAAACTAATTATCTTCCGCCGGCTATTTCATATTTTAATTTGGCGAGTAGCAGATCATAAGCAGAAGAGATATAAATATGTTGGGCATTATGAATGGATTTTTCAGTCTATAAATTGAATTGGGAAAATGAAAATTTATATTCAAGATTCGGTAAATAGCCTAAAGGGTAAATGATTTATTTTTATTAAATTGCATGTAAAACAGCATGCATATAAAAAAATAAAGTCCTAATACTTAATTAAAGTAACAGGGCTTTATGTGGAGCTGGAGAGATTCGAACTCTCGTCCAAACGAGGAACTAATCTGCTTTCTACATGTTTATCTTCGCTTTGATTGTCGGGTATAGGAAAGACCGAAGCTACCCACCTAAACCTTATCCTCTAAAATGTCGCTGAAAGCCCGAGGCTTGTTTTCAGTTATCTCCGATATTGCTGCACCACCATATTGGAACGCTTCGGAGCAACAGCATCCGGGTGATGTCACGTCCCCGCAACTATTGCAGGGATTAAGCTTAAATCTACTATACTTCGATTAAGCAGCGAGAGCGTAATTGTTTTCGCCAGATAATTTTTGTTGCCTGAGATTTGAGTGCAAGTCAACCACGCACTACATGCTTACAAACCACTTCTGCCCGCTGTCAAAACCGGTCAGCCCCCAAAGTTTATAGCGATCTGGATATCAAAATAGAAAGCTTACTTGACAGGCTTGTGTGACTGATAAGTAATGCATTCAGAGAACACTTTCTCCAAAAAATTGCTTTCCGCTACAAAGGTAAGGAATCTTTTTGAAAAAATGTATATTCAATGAGAAATATCTTGAGAAGTAGAGTTGCGTTCTTGTTTTATTCAGAAATAAGCTGATTGTCCAATTTACTTGAATATTTTCGTATCGTAGCCTATTTGCTGTATTTGTAGTCAATGTCAGCAAAAATGAAAATCCATTTTCTTTCAATGTAGAGTAGTTCTTATCTCTTGTAGTTAAAGTTTGTAAAGGAGTTTGCTAAAATCAGTATTTATGTTTATATTTGAAAAGCTATGAGGTAATTCAAGTAATATTTTGCCATGTGTTGCAAGAGTTTCTCTTTACCTTGCTGATTTTTTCAGTAAGTCGGTATGATAGTAGAAAAGTCAGCAATGGATATAAGTTTTGTAATTATTAATGAGTATTAATATAATATTGACGATGAAAATAGAACATTTGGCCATCTGGGCAGACGATATTGAACTGCTTAAAGAATTTTATACTAAGTATTTTGACTTGAAGTCGAATAATATGTACACGAATGAGAAGAAGCAGTTTCATTCATATTTTCTTCTGTTTGGAGATGGCGGAACGCGCATTGAATTGATGACAGCGCCCGGAAAGTTGGAACCGTCAAGTCGAGGGCAGATGAAAGGACTGGCTCACTTTGCCATATCCGTTGGAAGAAAAGCCAAGGTATTGACTTTGGTCGAACAGCTCCGTAATGACGGCTTCGCTATTCTTAGCGAACCTCGTACGACAGGTGACGGTTATTTTGAAGCGGCTATTGCCGATCCTGAAGGCAACTATGTGGAAATATCGGTATAATTAGCATCACTAATCCTATTAGAATAATGATAAATTGATTTATTGTAATCAAATCCGGACGGTTATGGCTTAAAGTTAAGTTTGACAACTTTAAAGTTATTTTGTAAGCCTGATATACACCAGCTGGGATGGATAGAGAAAAATAAGTTAGTATGGATAAGAATATAAAGAATGTTATTTTCGATTTTGGAGGCGTCTTGCTCGACTGGAATCCGCGATACCTTTATCGCAACTATTTTGAGAAGGAGGATGAAATGGAATATTTTCTCCGGAACATTTGTACCGACGAGTGGAATGTCAGGCAGGATGGTGGACGTTCGTTTGCTGAAGGTATTGCGGAGTTACAGCAGCTGTATCCGGAATACGACGAAGCCATACGTATTTATTTCGATCGATGGGGAGAGATGCTTAAGGGAGAAATTAAGAAAAATGTCGAATGGCTTAGACAATTAAAGTCGGAAGGCTACGGCATCTACGGCTTGACGAACTGGTCGGCAGAGACTATCCCGCAGGCTTATACCCGATTTGAATTCTTACAACTTTTTGATGGTATTGTGGTTTCGGGCGAAGAACATTTGTTAAAACCCGATGAGCGTATCTATCGTGTTTTGCTTGATCGCTATCATCTTATTCCGGAGGACTGTCTCTTTATTGATGATAACGAGAAAAATCTGGAAGGCGCAAGAAAAGTGGGCATTTCTACATTGAATGCTAATTTAATAGACTCTATTTAAGGTTTTCGTATTCTGATCAGTATAGCAATGAGGGTGTTACAATATGTACACCCTCATTGCTGTTTTATTATTTATCTGTTTGATCGAATTTATTTCATTCTACTTTTCAAATGATTCCATCTTTATCTTTTGACAGCAATATCTGAAAAGTCTTTATGCCTTATTTTTTTATATTGGTCGATTTATATGCATGAATAAATTCCTTCTTTCCATGATTGGGTTCTGTGACTTTGATTGTGGTGAATGTCCCATTGTTGACATCATCTAAAACAATAGCCGGACGGTAATCTTTTTTCAAAGCAGTAAGTTTGACGTTTTTAAATGTTACACCATCAGCGTGACGTACATAGAATCCCCAGGCGGGAAGTTCCTTATGTTGAGAAAATTCCGGATAGGCTTTCGGCATTTCAGGGACACTGTCGAGCTCATTTAATCCAACCTTGGCATAATAAGGATTACCACCGCCCGGATAGATGATTTCAACATTTTCGATAGATACGTTGGTGATTTTATTATCCTTAAGTCCGACGATGCCCGATGGGGATATGTTTCGCGGATTATCTTCTGTCGGTCCTTCGTATTCGTAGCCTACATCCGGCTTCCCTGCAGGAACTTCTGCATAGACATTTGATATATGGACATTATCCATCTTGCTACGATGTCCTGCACGACGCTCGCCAACAACCAGATAGATAGGGTTCCCGGTATTAATGGATCGCAAACTGTCTACAATTACATTTTGAACCAGACCTCCGTCCACGGCTTGTACGGTAATAGCCGAACGGAACGTATCAAATACGGTGTTATTGATGACCTTGATATTTTTAAATCCTCCATTTGATGCAGTACCGAATTTGATGCCGCTTGCACTTGAGCAGGCTTTATTATTGCGTATCTCAACATTCTGACAGATACTCTCAGCACTGTGTGATTTCAGACATATAGCATCGTCAGTGGCATTTACAAAACAGTTTTTGATTATGGCTCCATTGCAGTCAACGATATCCATACCGTCGTTATTCCAATAGGCCCGGCTGTATACACTGATTCCATCAATCAGTAGATTTTGACATTGATCGTAGGTTTGTGTCCAAAAGGCTGGATTCTTCAGGGTTACACCTTCAATTTTTACATTCGTACATTCGCGAAAGTAGAGGAGCATTGGACGGTTTGCTACACGTCCCAGTTTCAAGGGATCTTTGATGACTCCCGAATAGACTTGATTAATGAAATTATTGGCTAATTCTCGGCCATACCCATCTATAATACCTTTACCGGTGATACTGATGCTATCTTGTTTGTTTCCTAATATCAATGCATAACAGTTTTTCATTTCCATATCGTAATCATAAGGATTGGTTGAGCCGACGAGTACAGCTCCTTCAGACAGGTAAATATTCACATTCGATTTCATATGAATACTGCCTGTTAGATAACGTCCTACGTTAAACATCAATCGTCCGCCGCCATTTTCGGAAATAAAATCTATAGCCTTCTGAATGGAACGGGTATTCATTGTGATACCGTCTGATTTTATGCCGAACATGGTTGTCTGATAATCTTTTGACCACACTAAGCAGCTCTCTACTAATAGTAAACAAGCAAAGCTTACTTTCTTAAATACATTCATTTTATTTATTGTTTTTTGTTTCAGATGTCATTATATAATGTTACAGGGCCGATCCATCCCATGGATTCAATGTCCTGCCGTTTCATCCAAGCTTGTGCCGTTTTGTTGTTAGTCAGCGATTTCATATAATTGCCCATAACGGTTACAACATGTACTTCGATTTCGTTTTCGCCTTGATTTAATTGTGTTTCGATCGGATGAACGCGTCGTCCGTACCATTTTGTACCACAGCTCTGACCGTTTACAAATACTTCGGAAATGCCTAGTACTAGACCTAGATTCAGCATCATTCCTTTGGGTGAATCAACATTGATTTTCTTTTTATAGATGACGGTTCCACTGAAGTTTACGAAATCTGTTTCTTTCAAATCCTTCAGTTTGTCAAAATGAGAAGTCTTCACTGTATTTTCACGACTGTGATGGAATTCTACATCCCAGTTAGCCGTCAGGTCTTGTGTATTTTTGCCTGTTGCCGGAAGTTGCTTCCATTCTGTTCCCCCCTTCTTTTGTTTATCAAAAACAAGCAGGAGCGATTGAGCCGGCCCAAAATCTATCTCTATACTGTTCGCGGTATCCAATGGCAGACGATAACGTTCGCCTGATTCCAGATCCCAGACCCAACCATAATGCCCTTTGACTATTTCAGGGGCGAAACTGATGCGTGTTTTGTGAGAATTGTATCGATGTGCATAACTGAAGAAGAATATCTCTGCATTATCGTCCGTAACGTAACGATTCTGCATCAGATAAAGATCCGGCTTTTCTATTGTTACGTAATGTGATATGTTATGCTCTTTCTGAATGCCCTGGTACCAGTTGACAAAATCCTTTTCGGGTTTGTGAAGCAAGATGAATCGATTGCTCATGGCTTTCATCTTGTCGATCCATTCCTGCACTTCTTTATCTTTCTCGGTAAAATTTTTTAAACCAACAGATTCGTGCGGATATTTTTCGATGCAGAAGATACGTCCGCCACAAGCTACGAAATCATAAAGTTTCTTCGCCGTTGCAGGCTCCATCCTCTCTACTTCAATGAGAAACAGCGTCTTATAGCGTCTAGGTCCGTAGCATAATGAACCTTCTCTCATCTCAGAATCGCGTATAATTGATTCTGATACATAATCGCAACCGCTGCCATTTTTGTTGATAGCTTCCCATACAAGTGTTTTGTATTGCACATTCGTACTGGAGGGAAACGGTTCGTTTTGCATCCCCATTGTACTCCACATATCGGCCAATGGATTCAATATAGCGATATCCGCATACATCAATCCATGTTGCAGTGCTGCCGAAAGTCTGCCTTTATAAGTGGTATAATACTTGAAGTATGGCCACCAGTTATTATTTTCGTTATAGTAAGCGCCATAACGCATCCACCCTGGGAATGGCGCATCTTTTGGCGAATAGTTGAATCCGTGAAAAATAGAGTGAGATACACCACTGATGGCCGTTTGGTCACCTCCTATCTTTAATAATTCCAAAGTCATATTGAAAACAGTATATGTGTTTGTCATCTCTTCACAACTGACCAGTTTCTTACCACGCAAGTGCGCAGCTGAAGACACATATTTGTTTACCATCGTATAGGCTCGCCCGCGGCGATAGTCGGTTTCCGACATTTCTTCACCGAGCTTGTGACGGAGCCAGGTCATTGTCCACGATTCGCATTCAGGGATATCATAGTCCAGACTGCTTTCCAGCGGGAACAATCCCCGCCCATATGCCTGGGCGCGCGATTTGACATGCAATCCTTTGCACCAGTCGAGATAAGTGTGGGTGAAGCGTTCCAGCATCATCTCGGCTTTTGTGTATTCGAAGTCGTATCGTACGCGCTGTATAATATTCTCCATTTCCGGAGTCGTCTTCACTTTAGGTTCGTAAGAGAGAGCGTTGCCCATGCCTCCTGTTTTGAACAGGATAAAAGGCAAGTACGGAAGGACATCATAGCCACGGCGTTTTTTGAATTCGTCAGCCATATCATACGACCAGTTTGCACCTTCCAGCTCCATGCTGTCCGTAAATAGCGCGCGTATATGTGCAGATAGTGGTCCCGACTTTGCCTGAATCTTGTCCGACATATTATTCAGATATTTTTGAACCGCAGCTTTATTATAGTGATTTAATACAGGACCTGTTGCTCCCGGTGCACCGTTGATGACTTCAAGGAATCCATGTATTTTTACTAGCGCAAAAAGGACATATTTTCCATCGGGGACTTTGAACTTGAATGTTCCGTCCACATCTTTATCCGTAAGGTTTATGATCTGATCCAGACTTTCAAATGGCTCAGGTACGAGTTCGAGCGACATAAGTTCCATTTTCTTTCCGAGAAATGGCGAACTGATATCCGGATTGGCCGCAGTAAATAGTCCATCCAGAGAGACTTCATAATCAATGGGGCCTTCCAGTTTTTCAGAATAGTTCACTACGACATCAGCTCTTTCGTCTCCAGTCAGATACTCGGCGCCGAACGGCCATCCCGAACCAACAATCAGATCGCAGGTCATTCCTAATGATTTTGCTTCATCGAATGTTACTTGCAACATTTTTATCCAATCGTCGCTGAGCCACAGAAGAGATTTTTTGCCCATATCGTCCGACGAACTTGGAAATCCCACGGGATTGATTTCCACTCCACCGATACCTGCCTCTTTCAACAAGTGAAGTTCGCGTACAAGTTCATGGGCTTCCACCTTATCGCCATTCCACCACCAACGAACAAAAGGATGATAGATGGAATCGGGGTTACAAAATAATTTGTATAGTCCTTCATTGCCCATTGCCCCTGCTTTCGGATAGTTGGCTGCGCTCACACCGGCCCATATAGGCATACGACTGCCAACAGCACATCCGGCTGTCAACAAAAGGCTATCCTTGATAAATGTTCTTCTCTGCATATACTATTACACTGTTTCCATGATTTAGTAATCTCTCTTTTAATGAAGCAAATATATGGATGTTTGGTTAGCCTGGTCTTATGCTTTTGATATTAATGATTAAATTTTTGGCAAAAGACAATAAACTTGCTGGTTCCCATAAAATAGCATCTGTACAGGTCACTTCACTTCATTGACTAGTGGTATATTATTTTCATAATCTTTGATATTTTGAAGTGTTGTCCGGGCGATGTTTTCAAGTGCTTCACGGGTGAAAAAGCCTTGGTGCGAGGTCAAAATCACGTTATTAAACGAAAGCAGGCGCGCCAGGACATCGTCGCTAATAATCTTATCCGAAGTGTCTTTGTAGAAATAATGCGCCTCCTCTTCATATACATCCAGACCTGCTGCGCCTATCTTTTTCTTTTTCAGTCCGTCAATAAGTGTTTCCGTATTGATTAATTGTCCGCGACCGGTGTTGATAATCATTACACCCTCTTTCATCTTATCAATAGCCTCTTTGTTAATCATATGATGAGTCTGTTCGGTAAGCGGACAGTGTAGTGAGATGATGTCGGACTGGCTGTAAATTTCATCTAGTGCTACATATCGGATGCCTTCCTGTTCGGCAAAATACGGATCCGGGTGAAGGTCGTTGGCTAGTATGTTCATTCCGAATCCGTGCAGGATATGAATAAGCACTTTGGCTATTCTCCCGGTTCCAATGATACCGGCTGTTTTACCGAACATGTCGAATCCCAAAAGCCCATGCAGAGAAAAGTTACCATCACGCGTACGCCAGTAGGCTCTATGAATCTTTCTGTTAAGTGATAACATTAATGCTACAGCATGTTCGGCCACGGCATGAGGAGAGTAAGCCGGGACACGAACAATCTGTATTTTATATTTACGCGCTGCGTCCAGGTCGACATTATTAAATCCGGCACAACGTAAGGCGATCAGCTTAACACCTGCTTCGCTGAGTCCTTTGATTGCCTCCTCATCAGCTACATCATTCACAAAGATGCATATAACATCTGATTGTTGTGCCAACGATACGGTTTTAGCATTTAATAGACTGTTGTGATACTCGATATCAAAGCCGAAGCCTTCATTCATAGTGTTGAATGATAGCTTGTCGTATGGCTGTATGCCGAAGAATGTAACTTTCATAGGTCTTTATTTTTTATTGGTGAATACAAATTTACTAATGAATTATGAGTCTGCCAAAGAATTGGATATAGTTATTATGTGATAGTATTGTCTCGTATAATATGAAACGGTCGTTCCACCTATGTGAGACGATAAATAGGTTAGCATAAATAGAAATATTCTTCAGGACTTATGTGAAAATTCTTCCGCAGAAAAAATAAAACAAATTTTTCAAGGATGAATATGATTCCTAATCACTCGTATTTGTTAGTTGATTTAATTCCGTTAACGGGTTATGTAATTATTTTACTGTTTGTCGCAGTTTGTAATGTCTTTGGAGCAAATAGCAGGTCTTTAAAACTTGTGGACAGTCTTTACCAAAGAAAATCGAATGGCTCTTTCTTCTATGATGCAGTCTCATCTTCAACGAATATATAGATGCTATTCCATTCGGTTTTTATATGGAAACAAAAGTTGTTATAATCTATTTGGAATTGGGAAATCTTTTTGATTTTTATAATTGTTTCTTTACTCGTCGGATTTATATATGTACATTTGCTCAGTGGGCGTGAAGAAACATGATGGTTTGCTGTAAATGAGCTGTTGTCGAATATTCGGAAGCTGTAGCTAATTTTATTGTTTATGAGAATCAGATATTTATCATTTATTGTCGCGTTTTGTGGAATTTTTGCTTTACAGGCACAGAATCCGATAACTCCAAAGGACAAGCAGGCACTTCGGGTGATGACTTACAATGTGCGTAACTGTCGCGGTATGGACGAAAAGATAGACTATCAACGGGTAGCGAATATTATCAAGCGTGTTAATCCGGATATAGCTGCTATTCAGGAGCTTGATAGTGCATCTAAACGAAATAATGGTGCGTTTGCATTGAAAGAACTGGCAAAATATTCGAAAATGCATTACACGTATGCGCCGGCCATTGATTTTCAAGGCGGAAAGTATGGTGTCGGAATTCTTTCAAAGCAGAAGCCCCTTCGTTACTGGACGATGCCGCTTCCCGGGCGCGAAGAACAGCGTGTGTTCCTGTTTGCGGAATTTGATAAATACGTTCTTTGCTGCGCACATTTATCGTTGACGGCTAAGGATCAGGTGGCTTCTGTTTCGCTTATTTTGAAAGCGTTGAAGGATGTTCATAAACCTTTATTTTTTGCCGGAGATATGAATTCGGTACAAGGATCGCCAACACAGAACGCTTTGCAACAGAAGTTTTTCGCTTTGAATGACTATCACAACAATACTATTCCCGGGCAGGATCCAAAGGAATGTATTGATTTTATCTATGGTTATGATAATGGAAATAGTTTTTCTGTTTTAAAACAGCGGGTGCTTTATGATGAACCTATTGCTTCGGATCATCTGCCGGTATTTGTGGATGTGAGGGTGAATGCAACAGAACTGTTGTCTTCGAACTTTCCTAATTCTACACAGGTTGCATTAATGAAACGAGGCTATGGTATGTTTATGCATTTTGGGGTAAATACGTTTGGCGAAACAGAATGGTCTGATGGAACGATACCTGCCAGTGTGTATAATCCTACAAATCTGGATTGCGATCAATGGGTGCGTGTGGCGCGTGATGCCGGTTTTCGCTATGTATTGCTGACCACGAAACATCATGATGGTTTCTGCCTGTGGGACAGCAAATATACAGATTACGATGTGGCCTCTTCGCCTGTGAAAACAGATGTAGTAAGAGCTGTTTCGGAGGCTTGTAAAAAATATGGATTGCAGTTCGCTATCTATTATTCACTCTGGGATCGGCACGAAATCTCTTATAAAAGTAAGGATTTCAACAAATATATTACCTATATGTCGAATCAGTTAACTGAATTGTTGACCAATTATGGTCCGATTTGTGAATTGTGGTTCGATGGCGGGTGGGACAAAAAACCAGAGGAATGGCAGATACCGAAGATTTATGCTTTGGTGAAACGACTGCAACCTCAATGTGCTGTGGGGGTGAATCATACTATTGTTTTGAAAGAGGGAGAACGACAGTATGCATTGCCGGATTCAATGATTATCAATAATAAGTATGCTTTCCAATATTTCCCTAGCGACTTTCGCCTTTGGGATCCGAAGATAGCCCACAAGGCTGATAAAAAGCAATATATGCATCTAGGTAGATCGTATTATCTTCCTTTTGAGCATACGATTTGCTTAAGTAAGGCTTGGAACTGGTTTCAGAAAAAAAATCCACTTCCCACACGCGATCTGGATGAGTTGCAGGAATTGTTCTATTGGTGTACTGATAATCATAATACTTTGGTTGTTAATGTTCCACCCGATCAGACCGGACGTATCCGCGAACACGAAGCGAATGCAATCATTGAACTAGGTAAGCGTTTAGGTATTAAGAAAGATGAACCACTTCCGACAAACGGATCGTTCCTTTCTATAGGTGCCGACACAAAGGCAAGCTCTGTCTTTAAAGATGATGCTCTGTATGGAGCGCCGCTGGCAACAGATGGAGGAATGCAAACGCGTTGGGCCGCTGCTGATACATGTGCTAATCTGACAATTACTTTACCTGCTAACAAATCTTTCAATAAAATATCCATCTTTGAATATAGTGATATAGAGAAGGCACGGGATGGTTTTTCAAACATTCGAACAAATAGGATACAAGCTTATCAGATAGAAATATGGAAAGATAATCAATGGAAACCTATTTATGTGTCAGACGAGCCGATGGGTGATTGTAAGGTGATTCGCCTGTTGCATAGTTATCAGACTTCTCAAATTCGGCTAAATATAACTAAAGCGTCAGCTCCGCCTTCGATTTATGAGTTTAATGTGATAGAGACAAAATAGAACAATTATGGGTCTTGCATTATGCTGGAGATGGTAAATAGGATTAGTTACCGACAAAAGGGAACTAATCTTATTTATCTTTTCTGCGGAAGAATTTTTGCACGAGCCCGGAAGAATCTTTTTGTTTGTACTCACTTATTTGCTGATTCATATATGTGGAACGATCGTTCCACATATATGAGCCGATCGACCCATATAATATGGAACGACCGTCCCATATTATATGAGACGATAGAAATATGGGGAGGTTTACAGAAATATCTCTTTATGTTTGCTGAAATTTATTCTATTTTAAGTATAAAAAGCTCCATGGAACAATAATTCAATATAATAGAACGGCAATTTTGTTTGTAATATTTCGCCAACGGAGAAATCTCTACTTTTTGAGGTGATGCACAAGTGACGCTACAAATTTTAGCATCACCTATTTTAATTGCTGTGTATGAATAAATTACATTCATGTGGGTGACGCTGAAATTTTTCCGGCAAGCCTTAGCGTCACTCTTAACATGCTATTATATAGTCGTTTATTACCTACGGTGACGCCGTATATGTATAATAAGGAATTTCTATGTAGTAGTTACAATCGGTTATGTTTCCTTTCGGCGATAAATGAAAGGAGTATATCAAATAGTAAGTATGGAAAACAATACCAGAATGTGGCCTATTCTCTTTTAATTTCCTCTGCCGGATTTCTGCTTGCAGCATATACTATCTGGCCTAAGATTGTAATAACGACTAAAACAATCACTCCGATAACTACACTTAAGAATAGCCACAAAGGAATATTGGTTCGATAGGCGTAATCTTGTAGCCAATTATTCATTATCAAATATGCGATGGGGAGTGCAAATACAGCAGCCCAGACTACTTGTGAAATATACTCCTTTAAAAATATATGAACAATATCTTTGGTTTCAGCCCCGACAACCTTTCGTATAGCTATTTCTTTACGACGGCGTTGAGTAGAAGACAAAGCTATAGCATATATCCCAAACAAGGAAATTAATAGGCAAACTACTGCTAAAACAGAAAACATTTTTAATCCAATCTGTTCAGAACTATTTAGTCGATTGTAGAGCTCTTTGACGGGGGCCAATTCCACATCTGTTAAACTGGCATCAATTGATGGTAGCATTTTTCTAATTCTTTGTATTACTTCTAGTTCTTGACTTTTTTCAGTACGAATGTACAAAATATTAAACTTATATGATGTAGATGAAATAAAAATTGTCGGAGGAATTAGATTGCGAAAAGATAATGTATGAAAATCTTTTACTACCCCTGTTATTTCATAATTGGCCATAACTGATTTATCTGCTTGGGAAGGCATTTTTATTACCGTCCCTATAGGATTGGTGATATTCATTTTTCGAACAGCTTCTTCATTTAATACCGCCTTCGTTATTTCTCCTTCATTCCACCAGGCTCCATCCAACATTCTTAAATGAAGCGATTCTGCAAAATGACTATCTGCAAGAAGAACATTAAATAGTGGGATTTCTGATGGTGCACCTTGCCATTTGACTTCATTCGTCATATAAGTAGGATCCGGCTCGTGCTTGGGTTCAAAATTTGCATCTGAAACACATAGAACTTGAGGAATAGTTTTTATTTCATTAATTAATTTGGTTTCTATGTGTCCCCCATAATCAACAAAACCAGATAATTGGATAAGTCCGTCACTTTTAAATCCCAAATCTTTTTGATTTATATAATTCATTTGCCGCATCACAATTAACGTAATGATTATAAATATCATACTTACAAAAAGTTGTAAAGAGACAGTCATGCGTTTATAAATAGGCAAAGTATCCCTGTGTTTTTTTTGTGGCAATATAGAATTATGAATTAACTTTAAAAAGAGAATATAGCCAATAAGTAAAATTGTAATAACTAGAAAGGTATAACATATGAATGACAATGATATTAAAGGCGATAAGTTAATCTTCAAATCCAACAAATTTGAAAAAGCAGGACAAATATATATAAGCAAGCAGACAGATAAAATAATTGCTAAGATAGTTGGACACATTAATTCAAAAAGCAATTGAGACATAAGTTGTTTACTGGATGCTCCATTCACTGAACGCAGATTCAATTCTCTTGTACGCTGTTTAAGCAAATCGAAATGCAAATTGAAAAAGTTAAACAATGCAGCGATTAACAACAAAATCCCCGATATGATAAATAAATGTATGAAATTAAGAGTAAATGGAGAATTTGCCTCTAAATCATGTCTAACATTTGTTAAGGATATCATACGAACTTCTATATTGTTATTGGTATTAGTTTTTAATTGTGATGGCAAATTACAAGCTTTTTTAATAATATTATCAATGTTGGTATTTGCATTAAACTTTACATATACTTCCATAAAAGACCACTGTATTTGATCAGGCATTTCGGAGATGGTCGCTAGCATGTTATGATATATAAGTCCATCAAAAGCCAGATTGGTATTTACTGGAGGATCTTTGACTACCGCTGTTACAATATAAGGGGGCAATCCTTCTCGCATTTTAGTTTGAACTTGTTGCCCTATAGCTTTTTCAACGCTACCAAATAAACGAATAGCCATGGTTTCTGTAAGAACCAAATTATTCAACACTTGCAATGGTTGTATTTTGTCTCCACTAATAATCTTCTGAGGAAACACTTGGAAAAAGGAGCTATCTACGCAAAGGAATTGCATTTTGATATGAGGAATCTTTTGAGTACGGCAATTTTCTTGACTGCGCATTAATGAAGTTGAGGCTTCTATACCGGGATATTGTTCACAAAGTTTCTTTTCTATAACTTTTGAAGATCCTTTGTCTATTTTCCCGGATTGTTTTTCAAATGTGTAAACACGATAAATATGATTTGCCTTTGGATAAAAGCCATCATAGGATGTCTCATATTGTATCCAATATAACGATAGAATAAGACAGGTAATAGCAAAGGAGATTTCTAAAATTTTGATCAAAGATTGTACCCAATGCTTCTCTATATTTCGAAAAGAGATTTTTATATAATGCAAAAACATAAAAATGGATTTTAAGTCGTTAATAGTATCTTTATTGTGCTTCTAATATTATTTTCCCATCAAATAGATTAATAATCCGATTTGCATAATTAGCATCGTGCTTATTATGTGTAACCATTATAATTGTTGCACCAGATTGATTTAAATCTGTCAATAAATTCATTACTTCTATGCCATTTTTAGAATCCAAATTGCCTGTTGGCTCATCTGCTAAAATAAGTTCCGGACTTTCTACTAATGCACGAGCTATGGCTACACGTTGTTGCTGGCCTCCTGACAATTGTTGGGGAAAGTGAGTTTGTCTGTGAAGAATTTGCATTTTTTCCATGACCTCTATTGTTTTCTTTTTTCGTTCCTGTGCAGGAACTCCCATATATAGCAATGGCAATTCTATGTTTTCAAAAACATTTAGTTCTTCAATTAGATTGAAATTTTGAAATACAAAACCAATATGACCTTTACGCAGTTGTGTCCTTTGCCGCTCAGAGTATTTACTTACTTCTGTACCATCTAAAAAGTAAGTCCCAGCTGAAGGATTGTCTAAAAGGCCAAGAATGTTTAGTAAAGTCGATTTACCACATCCGGATGGTCCCATTATAGCCACAAATTCCCCCTTTTTAATCTCTAGATTTACATTATTTAATGCCCACGTTTCGACATCTTCTGTTCTGAAGACTTTCTGTATTTGTTCTAACTTTATCATATTTCTATTTTTTTTAGAGTCATCCGATCGTTAGCTAAACCAAGCCTTTTTCCAGTCTCCTATCCACAAATATGAATTAAGTTGGAGATGTAGTAACTTAACTCACTCCTTTTCTTATCAGGAACACAACCATCCTTCAATACAATTCCTTTAGCCTCATGTTCAAAGAAATTCACTTTCATGTCTTGGGCCATCGGCCGGGATATAAAGCTGATAGAACTTTATCTTTTTGATTTGCTCAAAGATTTGTCGGGCCGTATTAGGACGGTTCAATACAATTAGAAAAATGGCTATGTTTTTATTATAGGTTATCATCATAACAACATTTAAGAAGCATCTTAATTTTTTGTAAAAATAAAGCGGATATTCAAAAAAGGTATTATATTTTCTCGGAATTAACTATATTTATACAATTAACTTTTTAGTGGACACTAAAAAGAATTAGGGATCAATTGCCAATCGTCAATATCAGATACGACCATTTTGGTGAAAAGTTTTTTTTATAGGAGTTTTTAGTTAAAAGCGAAGTGCTCAAAATCCTCAACACTATATTTTCCAGTGATTTTAGATGTTTCAGTTTTCCGGGTATTTCTTTTCACCGGAATAGAGTTAAGTAAATGATAATCATTCATTATTAAGAATGCATTATAAATGCAATCCGGTTAAACTACTTTAATGATGAAAGTATTGTTGGTGACAAAATGGTGACAAAAATTTGTATCTTCGTATAACAGTCAAAAATTGAATAATACCTAAGGTAAATTATTATATATCAAATAAAAAGATCACTATACTAAAAACGTATAAGTGGGAAAATGTTGTATCTGACCCCATAGAAATTAAAGAGAGCAATGTTTACTTTCGATTCATCTATAAACATGGTAAGGCGCTAAGAGTTAATACCGGACTTTCTGTCGATGTGAGAAAATAGAAGAGAGGTTGTATAAAAATCAATAAGGATGATCATAGTCCAGAGTAGGAATGTCTCAATGAATTGCATTTGCTTCTTTGCCGGCTTGATTCAGAAATTAAGGAACAGAATCTTAAAACTGACAATGTTACTCGGGAATGGCTTATTGATGTTGTAGATGGATTTATCAACAAAGAGAAATACGAGCGGTTGGAACAAAAGAGAATAAAGAAAGAAGCTATTGAAGTTGAACAAAAGTTGAAACTGCCAGAATATAAAGAGGAATTGATTCGACGGAGAAATAATGAAACATTATTTGAAGCGATTGATGATTTAATCAATTCAGCATCAACGAAGATACAAAAGAATGGAAACCCAATCAGCTATAGCACAATATATCAGTAACTCGTTGGCGGAATTAAAAAGTTAATAAATTGATGTTTAAAAAGTGTACATATCATTGATATTTAGTATATTATAAGTGATAAAGCTTTTAATATCCAGTCTTTGTATATACAATTCATATGCAATATTCGCTAAATATCTTGAGATATGCAAGCATTTTTCTATTGATTTGGTAAATGAGGCTGGAAATATCACACGCCCGGGTGTAGTTCCAAAGTTTTCTGATTTGGAAGTTATCGCTCTTGGCTTGACAGCAGAAACTTTAAGTATTGACAGCGAGAATAATCTTTTCAACCGATTGACCGGATACAAAGCGTCCTTTCCTAATATGATATCAAGATGACAATTTAATGACCGTCGAAAGTTTACAGGAGAACTTTGTAAAACAATCAGGAAACGTATTGCGGATTGCATTGATGGCGGAGAAAAATATTTCTGCATTCTTATGATCTTACTAAGGCCGTGTGCATGATATCAACTATCTTCAAGATGTAAAGATGGAATATCATGATTGCAGCATCTTCGGCGATAGAGGTTATATTGGTAAAGAAGTCCAACTGGATTTGTTTGAAACAGCCAACATTAAATTGGAATGTCCATACAGACTGAATCAGAAAGAGTGGAAACCGCTGTTTATTCCATTTGCAAAAGCTCGAAAGAGAATCGAAACGGTATTTTCTCAACTTACCGATCAATTTATGCTAATAAGAAATTATGCCAAAGAAACAAAAGGATTGTTTGCCCGAA